>OJAM01000016.1_pt1 | contig 81725 bp, 86 predicted proteins | sample 1589071 | NCBI WGS metagenome assembly OJAM01 (sample SAMN03283243) | human gut metagenome | biome: human-associated habitat; material: feces | host: Homo sapiens | place: Peru | collected 2012
GGTTGCGCTCGTTGCGGGACTTAACCCAACATCTCACGACACGAGCTGACGACAACCATGCACCACCTGTCTCTACTCGACCGAAGTCACCTCATGTTTCCATGAGTTTAGTAGGATGTCAAGTCTTGGTAAGGTTTTTCGCGTTGCGTCGAATTAAACCACATGCTCCGCTGCTTGTGCGGGCCCCCGTCAATTCCTTTGAGTTTCAACCTTGCGGCCGTACTCCCCAGGCGGAATACTTATTGCGTTTGCTGCGGCACAGAGGGAGTCTATACCCCCTACACCTAGTATTCATCGTTTACGGCGTGGACTACCAGGGTATCTAATCCTGTTTGCTCCCCACGCTTTCGTGCCTCAGCGTCAGTTACAGTCCAGAAAGCCGCCTTCGCCACCGGTGTTCCTCCTAATATCTACGCATTTCACCGCTACACTAGGAATTCCGCTTTCCTCTCCTGCACTCAAGTCCGACAGTATTGGATGCAGCCCCCAAGTTAAGCCCGGGTATTTCACATCCAACTTACCAAACCGCCTACGCACCCTTTACGCCCAGTAATTCCGGACAACGCTCGCCCCCTACGTATTACCGCGGCTGCTGGCACGTAGTTAGCCGGGGCTTCCTCCTATGCTACCGTCACTTCCTTCGTCACATAGGACAGAGGTTTACAATCCGAAAACCTTCTTCCCTCACGCGGCGTTGCTGGGTCAGGCTTGCGCCCATTGCCCAATATTCCCTACTGCTGCCTCCCGTAGGAGTCTGGACCGTGTCTCAGTTCCAGTGTGGCCGATCAGCCTCTCAGCTCGGCTACCCATCGTTGGCTTGGTGGGCCGTTACCCCTCCAACTACCTAATGGGACGCGAACCCCTCTCAAAGCGATAAATCTTTGACCCCTTCATCATGCGGTGTTGTGGTCTCATGCGGTATTAGCAACAGTTTCCCGTTGTTATCCCCCTCTTTGAGTCAGGTTATTCACGCGTTACTCACCCGTTCGCCACTAAGTTAAAGGCCGAAACCCTTAACTCCGTTCGACTTGCATGTATTAAGCACGCCGCCAGCGTTCGTCCTGAGCCAGGATCAAACTCTTGAGTTAAAATCCTTTAAAAGCTCGCGCTTTTGCTCTTTTTTCTTTTGCGTCTGTCTCGCGACTTCGTCATCCGACAGACCGCCGGTCGTCTCAAAATTACTTTTGTTTGTTTGCGTTTGATCTGCTCTCTCGAGCATCTCTTCTTGGTTCACTATACGGTTTTCAAGGAACATCCGGTTCCCGAACTTCCGTCCTCTCACCGGGCTGCCTTCCCCTCGACTCGCTCGCGCTGCTCACTTCCGTTCGCACCCCTCGGCTCTCACCTCGGTTTCGCTCGCTTGTCTCTCTCGTCCGACAGCTTTGCTATTATACCTCCCCCGCAAGCTTTTGTCAACACCTTTTTCCATTTTTCTTTCCGTCCCTTTTTACGCCGTAATGCCTTCCGTGTTGTTCATTCCCCTCATGGAATGCTGCAATTACCTTTCGACATTTATAACCCCTTTTTGCCCTCTTTTCGTTCATTATATTAAAAAGTATATTCGCAAATTCCGCTTTTTTTGCAAATTCGGCACAGTCGGCAACTCTCAAAAGGCGCATTTTTATCCCCACGAATCTTGCGCTGCAATGAAGTTTTTTATACATTCGGCCGCCTCACCCCTCTTGTTGCTGTATGTTATTCCGTGCTTCGCACCCGAAAAAAACACAGCTTCCGCAATTTTGGCTGATTCTGCACTCCGAAGAATCCGTTCCGCGCTGCCGTGTGCAACCTTGTTATCCTCTCGCGACTGAATTACGAGCAGCGGTGCAGTTATTTTCGAAACCGCTTTGTTTGCACGGCGGCGTATTTTATTCAAATCGGAAATTCTTGCTGTGGCCATGCCCATATAAGTTTGCGCCTCTTCATCCTCCTGCCAGTGCGGTTCACCCGTTTTAATATAAGGCACCGCAAGCGAAATAAATCTGCAAATATGCAGATAAAGCTTCATCTTCGCCGGTGCGCAGATCATAATTACGCCGTCAATTCGTCTTTCGGAAGCAACAATTGCAGCAAGCAGCCCGCCCATGCTTAACCCGGCAACATAGATTTTTTCGCATCCCGCCGCAGTCAATCGGTCATAAGCTTTTAACGCGTCATCAATCCATTCCCGTGCGCATGATTTCCGCATGTTCCGCAGATTTGTCCCATGACCCGACAGCAACGGAGCGTAAATTGTGTATCCGTTTTCGTTTTCGACCGCTGTATTCAAGCGGCATTCCTGTTCGCCGGCTTCAAGACATCTCCAAATTGAATGCATGTTTGCGGGAGTACCTGTGAAGCCATGCAGAAGCAGCACTCCCGTTTTTCCGCCGCAATGAAAGTATTCATGTGCAAGCGGTGTAAAATTCCAATCCTTATCAGCAATTTTTTCTTTCATGATTAGTATCGCCGCGGTTGCCGGCGCAGATATTATTGCATAGCAGCTCTGTCCTTATCCGTATGTTTCTTATTTCTTTTCGATTATTTCAAGCACCTCACCCATATACATCGTGTGCGGTGCTTCGGTCTGATAATAAGCCTCAATCACCGACTTCGGCATGTTTGCGGTATCAAAATCCTGTTTATATATTTTTCTGCAAACTATTGTTGTTTCCGCTTCCCTGAAGCCGACACTGCCGCCAACCGCAATCGGAGTGAGTGACGTTTTTGCAACTTTATCGCCGTCGCGGCCTGACTCTCTGCCGAGAATACCAAGATCGGGCTTGTATTTCTTATCAAAGAATGTGACCGTAAAAATTTCGTTGTTTTCAATGAAATCATGCGTATAGCGGCAGGGTTTGACATAAACGGAAACTATCGGGCGCGCCGAATCCTCACCGTTCCATATGCAGCCGAGACTGCCCCAGCTTATCGTCATCGTGTTGTAATGCGTAAGGCTGCCCGCTGTGACAAGTGCCCAATTATCGTTAAAAAGCATGAAGTTTTCTTTGGTTAATTTCATTTCGGAATTACCTCCGTCCGAGTATTTTCTGTTCTTTATATTATACCATTCAAGTTGTTTTTTCAACCCCCGTCTTCATCAAAAATGCAAAAAAGGACAGCGAACTGTCCTTTCTGCTCTGTTTATTATTTTACATTACCCTGAAAATTCGTTTCGGCACTTCTAATTCACGAATTCCGGTATCATCGAGCAGAATACGAACTTTAAGCAGCCCGTTTCTCATAAAAAGCTCACTCCGGGCAATAAATTCACTCCGTCCGAAATCAAATTCGGACGGAGTGAAAGTCTGTTTCTATGAAAAGTCAATTTCTGTGAAAGTTAATTTCTGTGAAATTCACTTTCTATGTTACCGACTCATGCGCAAACCGTGCACAATGACTCAGTTATGTTTATAGTGAACGTGGAGCATCTCATGGTTCCTGCCCTTGACATAATCGGCATAGAGCTTATCCATGAGGGGGTTGGTGTCGGAAGTCTTAAGCGTGTTGGTCATATCGGAAGAATACAGACCGTCCGCCCTGACCTTCTTTGCATTTTCGAGGGTGACAGGCTGACCGCCGCCGTTTACGCAGCCGCCCGGGCACGCCATAACTTCAACAAAGTCAAAGCTGACTTCTTTTGCAAGAAGCTGCTTGATAAGCTTCTCGGCATTGCCGAGACCGCTTACGACCGCAATGCGCAGTTCGCCGCCGTTGAAGGGAACGGTGAATTCCTTCACGCCTTCGGTACCGCGAACGCCGCAATTGCCGATGCTGCGGATTGCATTGATGGACTTGTCATCGGAAACCCTGCGGAGAACAGCCTCGGTAACGCCGCCGGTTGCGCCGAAAATGACGCCTGCACCGGAGAACATGCCGAAAGGTGCATCGATAGCTTCGGGAACAACGGTATCGAATTCGATGCCGGCAGTCCTGATCATGTGGATGAGCTCCTGAGTTGTGATAACAGCATCAACATCGGGCTTGCCGTCATGGGTGAATTCGCTGCGTGCAGCCTCGAATTTTTTGCCGGTGCAAGGCATTACGGCGATGTTGAAATGTTTCTTTTCGCAATCCTTCTGCTGCTCGACGATGAGCGCGGAAAGCATCTGCATCGGGGATTTGCAGGTGGAGATATAGGGCATGATTTCGGGATGCTTCTTCTCTGCAAACTGAATCCAGCCGGGGCAGCAGGAAGTGAACAGGGGCATTCCGGTATTTTTGCCGAGATGTTCAACAAATTCTGCGGTTTCTTCAAGGATGGTGAGGTCGGCACTGACGGATGTGTCGTATACCTTGTCGATACCCATGCGATGCATTGCGGCAACGAGTTTGCCCATGACATCGGTTCCTTCGGGCATGTTGAGTTCCTTGCCGATCGCAACGCGGACGGCGGGAGCAACCTGCGCCGTTACAACAAGGTTCTTATCGGCGATCGCCTTCCAAACCTTTGCGGTATCCTGCTTGATGGTGATTGCACCGACGGGGCAGACTGCCGCGCACTGACCGCAGCCGACGCATACGGTTTCGGCAATGGGACGTTCAAAAGCGGTGCTGATGAGCATATGAGAGCCGCGGTGCGCATAGTGGATCGCGCCGACGGACTGAACCTCGTTGCACATACGGACGCACTGACCGCAGAGGATGCACTTGCTTGCATCGCGGGTGATGCTTACGGAAGAATCGTCAACATCGGTCTTTGCGGTGTTGGGGAAACGAACGGTGCGAACATCGTAACGCTTTGCAAGCTGCTGAAGTTTGCAGTTTCCGTTCTTTTCGCAGGTGTTGCAGTCGCGGCAATGGTTTGCAAGCAGCAGCTCGATGATATTCTTGCGATACTTGCGGAGCCTTTCGGTGTTTGTATAAACCTTCATGCCGGCACGGGGCTGTGCGGAACATGCAGCATCAAGACCGCCGCGCTCATTTTCAAACATGCACATACGGCATGCGCCGTAGATGGACAGCTCGGGGTGGTAGCAAAGTGTGGGCATGTCGATGCCCGCCTTGCGGATAACTTCAAGGACGTTCTTCTCGCCGTTAAGCTCAACGGCGATGTCGTCAACATACATAAATTTCTTTTCCATTGTTTATTCCTCCCTGATTGCGTGGAACGGGCAGGCGGTGATACATGCGCCGCAGCGGAGACACTTTGTAAGGTCAATATGGAACGGGCTCTTAAGCTCGCCGCTGATCGCGCCTGCGGGGCACTGCCTTGCGCACTTGGAGCAGCCTTTGCAGACTGCGGGATCGATCACGATTCTCTTCAGCCTTGCGCAATTGCCGGTGGGGCAGCGTTTTTCGAAAATATGCGCTTCGTATTCGTCGCGGAAGTTTTTAATCGTGCTGACGACGGGGTTGGGTGCGGATTTTCCGAGACCGCAAAGAGCGGTGGAAGATACGGTGTCCGCAAGTTCGAGCAGCAGCTCGATGTCGCCTTCTTCGCCCTTGCCGTGAACGATGCGCTCAAGGATCTCAAGCATACGCTTGGTGCCTTCACGGCAGGGGGTGCACTTGCCGCAGGATTCGTTCTGGGTGAAGTGCATGAAGAAGCGTGCAACTTCGACCATGCAGGTTTTATCGTTCATGACGACAAGGCCGCCGGAACCGATCATTGCGCCGACTTTCTTGAGGGAGTCGAAATCAAGGGGCAGGTCAAGATCTTTTTCGGTCAGACAGCCGCCGGAAGGACCGCCGATCTGAACGGCTTTGAATTGACCTTCACCGCGCATACCGCCGCCGACAGTATAGACGACTTCGCGCAGAGTGGTGCCCATGGGGACTTCGATAAGACCGGTGTTTGCAATATTGCCGGTGATTGCGAACGCCTTCGTGCCGGGGCTGGATTCGGTACCGATGGTGCAGAACCACTTTGCGCCCTTGGAGATGATGGAAGGAACGTTTGCATAGGTTTCAACGTTGTTGAGAACGGTGGGCATTTCGAACAGACCGTGTTCAACGGTGCGCGGGGGCTTGGTGCGGGGCATACCGCGCTTGCCTTCGATGGAAGCGGTCAATGCGGAGCCTTCGCCGCAAACGAATGCGCCTGCGCCCTGGTTGATATGGAGATCGAAATCAAAGCCGCTGCCGAGAATGTTCTTGCCGAGCAGGCCGATTTCCTTTGCCTGTTCGATTGCGGTGCGGAGTCTGAATACCGCAAGGGGGTATTCGGCACGGACATAGATATAACCTTCGGTTGCGCCGCAGGCAACTGCTGCGATCATCATACCTTCGAGCATACGGTGCGGGTCGCCTTCCATGATGCTCCTGTCCATGAATGCGCCGGGGTCGCCCTCGTCGCCGTTGCAGACAACGTATTTCTGTTCGGCTTTTTGTGCTTTGACCTGTGCCCACTTTTTGCCGGTGGGGAAGCCGCCGCCGCCTCTGCCGCGGAGCTTGGACTCGGAGATTTCGTTAACGATATCATCGGGAGTCATGTCGAACAGAGCCTTTTCAAAAGCGGTGTAACCGCCGATGCTGAGATATTCCTTGACGGAAAGTGCATCAATGTGGCCGCAGTGTTCAAGAACGATGCGGGTCTGGTTTTTGTAGAAGGGAATTTCTTCCTGTTTCCTGTAGATTTCACCGTTGCGCTTATATGCAAGCCTGTCGATGGGCTCGTTGTTGAGAATCGTTTTTTCAACGATTTCTTCGCAGTCGGAAAGCTGAACCTTGGTGTAGAGGTATCCCTCGGGTTCAATGCGAACAAGGGGACCCATTTCGCAGAAGCCGTGGCAGCCGCTCTTTTTCATTGCGATGCTGTTATCGGCATTTTCTGCCTGAGCGTGACATGCGCACTCGCCGCCATGGATGCCGGGTTCATGGGGTTCAACCTTGAGTTCGACGGGGCAGCTGATGCCGTTTGCTTCGATGAGTTCTTTGAGCCTGTCAAAGATCTTCAGTGAGCCGCTGGATACGCAGCCCGTGCCGGCGCAAACAAGAATCCTTCTTTTCTGGAGCTGAGCCGCAGCCATGCAGCCCTCGCGAAGCGCGATAAGATCCTGCCTGTTTTTAAGCATGTTAATTCTCCTCCCTGAGTTCCTTAAGGACTTCGGCTGCCTTTTCCTTTGTCATCTGGGAATAGACTTTGCCGTTTACGGTGATGACCGGTGCAAGACCGCATGCGCCGAGACATGAAACTGTTTCAACGGTGAATTTAAGGTCATCCGTTGTTCTCTTCGTTGCGGAAAGGCCGAGTTCCTTGCGCAGATAGTCAAGAACTTCGGTGGAATGGCGAACGTGGCAGGCCGTGCCGTCGCAGCAGCGAATGATATTCGTGCCCTTGGGTTCAAGGGAGAAATTCTCATAGAATGTTGCAACGCCGTAAATCTTTGCCTCGGGTACGCCGAGCTTTTCCGCAAGATAAGGGAAAGCTTCCTTGGGCAGGTAGCTGTAGTGTGCCTGAACTTCCTGAAGAATGGTAACGGTGTGGGATTCATCGTAATTGTGTTCTTTCAGAATTTCATCGAGCACGTTGTAATCGAACTCTTTGTTCATTTTCCGTCTCCTTATTAAAATAGATATTTTGAAACCGCTGTTTCCTCGTAATTTCGGGAACTGCCGATTTTGTTTTGAAACAAATTTGTTTTTAAATCCCTTTGAAAAACAAAAGCCCGGAAAGTCCCTGCAGGTCTCCCGAGCCGAACCGATGCCGCACACATGATGCGCGCGCAATGCTTTTCGGTCGGCAGAGATTTAATCTGCAAATTGTTTTTGTTCGGTTTTGTTTTTCCGCGCTCCGCCGCCGTATTTCGGACAGCGGAGCGTATTTGATACCGTATCAAATTGATACTGTGCCAAGTATCTTTTTCATTGCCGAATTTCGGTTTTATGCCGAAACAGCGGCTTTAAATCGATTATTTATTGCTGAGATACTCGTCGATCGCCTTTGCAGCCGCTTTGCCCGCACCCATTGCGGAAATAACGGTTGCGGCACCGGTAACGGCATCACCGCCGGCGTAAACGCCTTCGCGGCTTGTGAGACCTGTTCCTTCTTCAACAACAATTCCGCCTTTTTTGTTTACCTCAAGGCCCTTGGTGGTGGACTTGATGAGGGGGTTGGGGCTGGTGCCGATTGCGATGATAACGGTGTTGACATCAAGCACAAACTCGCTGCCGGGCACGGGAACGGGACGGCGGCGGCCCTTTTCATCGGGTTCGCCGAGTTCCATGCGTATGCACTTCATGCCGGTGACGAAACCGTTCTTGGGATCGCGCTTGTCATCGGGGTTGTTGTAACCGAGAATCTCAACGGGATTGTTGAGCAGTTTGAATTCAATGCCCTCTTCCATTGCGTGTTCAACTTCCTCACGGCGAGCGGGAAGTTCCTCAAGGGAGCGGCGATAAACGATATAGACCTTGTCCGCACCGAGGCGCAGCGCAGTCCTTGCAGCATCCATTGCAACGTTGCCGCCGCCGACGACCGCAACGTTTCCGCCCTTCATGATGGGGGTCACGGGATCAGCCTTGTATGCCTTCATGAGGTTGCTGCGGGTCAGGAATTCGTTTGCGGAGTAAACGCCTTTGTATGCCTCACCGGGGATGTTCATGAAGTTGGGAAGGCCTGCACCGGAACCGACAAAAACAGCTTCAAAGCCCTGTTCGAACAGCTCGTCAATGGTGAGAGTCTTGCCGATAACGGTGTTGGTTTCCATATCAACGCCCATGGCGGTCAGGTTGTCAACTTCCTTCTGAACAATTGCCTTGGGCAGACGGAATTCGGGAATACCGTAAACAAGAACACCGCCTGCGGTGTGCAAAGCTTCGTAAACGGTGACTTTATAGCCCTTCTTGGCAAGGTCGCCCGCGCAGGTAAGGCCGGAGGGGCCGGAACCTACAACTGCAACGCGGTGGCCGTTGGAAGGCGCAGCTTTGGGAGCTTCGGAAGAATGTGCATTGTGCCAATCTGCAACAAAGCGTTCAAGTCTGCCGATGCCGACGGGTTCGCCTTTGATGCCGCGAACGCACTTGCTTTCGCACTGGAGTTCCTGAGGACATACCCTGCCGCAGACTGCGGGCAAAGAGGAGGTCTGCTGAATGACCTGATATGCGCCCTCGAAATCGTTCTCGCGAATCTTTGCGATAAACTCGGGGATATGGATGTTGACCGGGCAGCCGCTGACGCAGGGCATCTTCGGGCAGTTGAGACAGCGGAGCGCCTCGTCAAGTGCAGTCTCTTCGGAATAGCCGGTTGCAACCTCGTTGAAGTTGTGTGCGCGTACTTCGGGTGCCTGGGTGGGCATTTCGTTCTTTTTGGGGCTCATGTTAGGCATATTATTTTACCTCCTTGTTGAGAAGATTGCAGGTTTCTTCGAGCGCATGGCGTTCGAAATCGCGATACATCGCGCCTCTGCTCATTGCTTCGTCAAAATCAACTTCATAGCCGTTGAAGTCGGGGCCGTCAACACATGCGAACTTTGTGATGCGCTCGCCGTCCCTGTGCAGGGTGAGGCGGCAGCCGCCGCACATGCCTGTGCCGTCGATCATTATCGGGTTCATTGAAACCGTGCAGGGAATGCCCGTGGGCTTGACGGCTGCAACAACGAATTTCATCATGATCAACGGACCGATGGTGATAACTTCATCGAATTTTTCGCCGTTTGCGAACATTTCGTTGAGAGGTACGCAAACATTGCCGTGCCTGCCGTAAGAACCGTCGTCTGTCATAACAAAGAGCCTGTCGGAAGCAGCTTTGAACTCATCTTCAAGAATCAGCAGATCCTTGCTGCGGAAACCGATAACGCTTGTTACCTCGCAGCCCATTTCATGCAGCTTCTGTGCAATGGGCAGAGCGATCGCGCAGCCCACGCCGCCGCCGACGATGCAAACGCGCTTCAGCCCTTCGATATGGGTTGCAACGCCAAGGGGACCGACGAAATCCTGAATGTATTCGCCTTCTTTTTTTGCATTAAGCAGAGTTGTTGTTGCACCGACAATCTGGAAAATGATTCTTACTGTGCCCTTTTCTCTGTCATAACCCGCAATGGTCAGGGGGATTCTCTCGCCGTCTTCGTTGACGCGCAGAATGATGAACTGACCGGGTTCTGCCTTTTTCGCCACGAGGGGAGCTTCGATTTCCATCATGGTGACGGTCGGATTGAGTTCTTTTCTCAGCGTAATCTTATACATTGACTGTGATTGCTCCTTTCGAATCTATACTCATTCATTGTATGACTTCGATATAAATCGGCACGAACGGCAAATACTTTCATTTTTTGCATTCGCCTATGCCAATTGTGATTATAACACGCAACCATGCTTTTTGCAAGCAGGCGAAAGAAATATCGATATTATACTTTTTATAATTCGAGCTTGTTCGCGTGCGTGTTTTTCCCGAAAATTTGCTTGCTGCGGCAAAAAACGGGCTTCAAATGCCCAAAATTCAGACAAAAAACCCGCAAATCGGCATTGGCCGTTCTGCGGGGTTCAATAATATATTTATTTTTTGTCCTGTTTGTAGTTTAAAATACCGCGCCTCTTTGAATTCCGAGTATTTTGGTATGTTTTTCCTTTTTCGTTTTCTCGAAATAAATTCGGCGTAAATTTTCACATTGTTATAATTTCCGCCCGCACATCGCCGTTCTCAATTTCGAGCAGAGCAAACGAGGGACTTCTGCCTCCGCGCGGACAGGACGGGCTGCCCGGATTCACCGCAAGCACTCTCCCGTCATTGTTCACGATTGAAATATGCGTGTGTCCGAACAGCAGCACGGAGCAATGCAGTTCCTCCGCCCTGTATGCAGCTTTGTCATACGAATACGGGCTGACTCCGTGCGTATGGCCGTGCATCATCAGGATTCTTGCTCCGCCAAGCTCAACAACGGCTTCGCTCTCGTATCTTTGCGCCGAGCCTCCGAAATAATCGCAATTCCCGCGCACCGCATAAACCTTTGCATTCGTTCTGCTCATGAGCGCTTCGGCATCCGAAGTCAAATCCCCCAAATGACACCACGCATCAACCTGACCTGCGAGTTTAATGCACCTGTCAAGCATGGACAGGCAGCCGTGTGTATCGCTGACAACTGCAACTTTCATCTTTCGTACGCTCTCCCCGAGTCCGCCGCATTCCGCGGGGGCATTTGTTTTTTTGCTTTGTTTTTACCCTGTATCTTCTGTTGAAACGATTACTGTTTTTTCAGCGCATCGAGCACCAGTTCCAACGCTCTGCGCCTGTGGCTGACGCCGTTCTTGCGTTCGGCATCGATTTCCGCAAAACTCAGGCCGAACGGTTCATACAAAAACATATTATCATATCCGAAACCGTTTTCACCGCGCTCTTCGAACAGAATGCGGCCGTCAACCCTTCCGACAACCTCAATATTGGGCTCTCCCGGACGCACAAGCACCATTGCACATGCAAAATGCGCAGTTCTTCTTTCGGCGGGAACATCCCGAAGTTCGGCAAAAAGCTTTGCCCTGTTTGCGGCGTCATCATGCCCCTCCCCGGCGAATCTTGCCGAATACACTCCCGGTGCGCCGTTCAGAGCATCGACACAAAGGCCCGAATCATCCGCAAGCACGGCATCCTGCGGGCAGAGTTTCGCTGTTTCCTCCGCTTTTTTGCGTGCATTGCCGATGAACGAATCCGCATCCTCTTCAACATCGAGTTCAATGCCCGCTTCCCTCATTGAAACAATTTCTTCAAATTTGTCACCGAGTATCTCTTTAATCTCGCGAATCTTATTTTTATTGTTTGACGCTATAATCAGCCTCATTATTTAATCCTCCTCAAGCAATGCTTTTCTTTTCTGTTTTCGCTTATTTTTCGGCACAACCTCCGGCAGTTTCCGTCAGAGCAAATGCTCCGTCACATACTGCATGTACCCGTCCAATCCGTCGCAATCACGGGCATGAACCTCTTCAATCCCGAACAGCTCCATTGCATGTGCCAGAACAGCCGCCCCGTACATTATGACGTCATGCCTCTCTCTGAGCAGCGGATTCAGTTTTCTTTCCGTGCCCATTGTGCTTAATGCTACAATCAACCGTTCAACTTCAAACTTATTAAGAACGGCTTTATCGATTTCATCGCGGTCATATTCACGCATACCGAGCGAAAGAGCAGCAAGAGTGGTTATTGTTCCGCCGATTCCCGCACATTTTCCGAGTCGTCGGTTCGGCGTGCCGATTATTTCATCCATATATTGGTTTATTGCGATACGCTGCGTCTCAAAATCATCATCGCAGTCCGTTTTGCCGCTGTTTTGCAGCGCAATATCCTTACCGCGAACGCAGCCTATCGGATAACTCACCTTGCTTTTTGCTTCCGCAATCTGCATTGACGCGCCGCCGATATCAATGAGTGCGCTGCACCCGTCGGAAGAATTACATGCCGCTTCAAACGCATACTGCGCCTCTCTTTCTCCGCTCAAAACATCGACCGTGATACCGCATTTTTGCTTTAATCTGTTTACAAATTCAGCTTTGTTCGATGCATCGCGGACCGCACTTGTCGCATAGGCGAAAGGAATATATCCCGAATGACGGGCATTCGATGCCAAAGCTGAAATTACGGAAATGCTCTTTTCCATTCGTTCCTCATCAAGCCGCCCGGTTTGTGCAAGGCCTGAGCCGAGACGCGTTGTTATTACGAGTTTTTTTCCGTTCCTGCCCGCCGCATATCTGATTGAGTTTGAACCTATATCAATAACCGCAACGGAATCCGCTTTGCCGACAATGTCTTTTTTTATGTAGGTATCCGTCATTTTTTACTCCTTTGCAGGTTGTATTCGCAGATTGCGCCTCTTCAGGGTTCTGCTGTCGGCTCCGCTGGTTCCGGCGTATCGTGAGCGTCGGCAGAGACCGGTGCGCTTGAAATCGGCACCGATGTTGTGATAATTGCATTCGGATCATCAACATCAAACCTTATATCTCCGTCCAGCATATATCCTTGCGTTTCGCGCATGTATCTTATCAGGAATTCACTGCTCGAAATGTATGCATTCAGCTCTTGAAGCCCCTCCTGCTGAATTTCGGCTTCCTGAAGTTTGCGCTGCTGTTCATCCCTTTCCGCCCGAAGTCTGCTCATGGTTGAGTTTTGTTTGCCCGTCATCGCAAAAAGCACAGCAAGCAAAGCAAAACCCGCCGCTGTAAAAACAATGCCGAAATAAACCGTTTTTTTTGAAATATTGCGTCTGCTTTCTTTTTTCATAGTCATTCGCTGTCCGTTCTTTTTTGCATCGGCATATGCCGTCGGCACTTATATGTCGTTGCCTTTATGCACCGTCGGCTGCTTCATGCCTTTTTGTGTTGTTTCTTTGCGCTTTTCATTATGCAGCATTCGAAGGATAATTGCAAGTGTTTTTTTGCCGCAAAAGAAATCGGCGGAGCAATGCATTCACCGCTCCGCCTTATGAAGTTAAATTTTCTGTTCGACTGCTTTTCCGATATTATCTGAATATGCGGAATGAGCAGATGAAGTTGCGGTGCCAATAGTTGGAATTGAACGAGCGTTCAACGATCCTGCCGTTGGACTGCGATGCATCGATCATTGTCCACTTGCCGCTGCATATTGCAACGTGACCGTAATAAACGATTACATCTCCGCGTTTGACGTTGTTGATATTGTTGTTGCGCTGATAGCGGGTGCAGCTGCGCCACATGTAACTCGTCATGTAGCCCTGCGAAATGCCTGCCTTGTTGATGCACCAGTATACAAAACCGGAGCAGTCAAACACGTTCGGCCCTTTTCCGCCGCGAACGTAGCGACAACCGAGTTTGCTCCGCGCAATGCGGATAAACCTGTCGATACGCTCACTTGCGCCTTCACCGGGATCGGGATCCGGATCGGGATCGGAAGGCTTGGGCGTAGGATTGCTTCCGCCGCCGCCGCCGCCACCGCCGCCTCCGGTTCCGCCATCCGTTACCGGGGAGGAGGCGCGCACCGCATCATCGGAGAACAAAACGTTCATGGTATGCCTTCCGACTTTGCCGTCAACGGTAAGTCCATTATTTTTTTGGAAAAGCTTCACGGCTTTTTCGGTAAGGCTTGTGTAGTAGCTGTTGATATTCTTTGCGCGGAGATAGTTAAGCTCATACAGTCTCTGCTGAACATTTTTAACATCCGACCCGTGCATGGAGTAGCTGAGCGCATTGCCGACTGCGTCATCGCTCATCAGCGTATCCCTCGTGATAGGTCCGAGATAGCCGTCCGCAATAAGCGAATTCTGCTCTTGGAACCTGCGAACCGCCATCTGAGTATCGGTTCCGTAGATGCCGTCGGGCTCCGTTGTGAGATAACCGAGTTTTTGAAGCCTGTTCTGATAGAGCAGGATGTTGTCGCCCGAATCGCCGATGTTAAACGCTTTCGGCACGCATTCCGGGTTATAAAGAGCTTCTTTTGTGTTTCTTCCGACTTTTCCGTCAACGGAAAGATTGTTTGCCGCCTGGAATTCCTTTACGCCGGCTTCCATAGCTTCGTCAAACCCGCCGTCCTCCGTATCGACATAGCCGAGTTCGTAAAGTCTTTGTTTGACAGCAACAACATCCTGTCCCGAATCGCCGATCATGCAGAGGTATGCCTTTGCATCATTCGACATAAGCAGTTCGTATGTTGCGGGATCAAGCCTGCCCGTGACCTCAAGTTCGTTCCTGCGCTGGAATACGCGCAATGCATTTTTTGTTATATTTCCGAAATAATCCGTGGGTTCATCCTGATCCATGTACCAAAGGATCATGAGCCTTTCCTGAACATCCGGAATCACATCGTTGTGTTCCCCTGCTTTCGCAACATCCTTTGTTTCGTCAACGGGACGCATTGAAACGATCGGCACGGGGGTGATATAGATGTTATGCGTTGCCTGAGGTGTCGTGGTTTCGGCCGGGTCGGTATCGCCGGGCTGCTCCGTCGCTGCACCCGGGTCATCGGCGGATCCCGGTTCGGTGTTCTGAGGGGATTGGGTGACCGCCGCCGGGTTGTCACTCGAGTGCAGAGCCTGCTGATCGCCCTTGAAAGTTTTTGAAGATTTGCCGCCCAGCGCAACGCCGATAACGATTGCGCCGATTATGACGACCATGATACATGATACTGCAAGCCTGTATTTCACTGCAAGAGCAGGCAGTCTCTTAAAGAATGAAAGCACCTTGCCTCCTACGGCGGAAACATGTTTGCCCGCTCCTCCCGCGGAGCTTTTGTTGTTGAGTGAATACGTTGTTTTTGCTTCAGCGTTTTTGCTCTTTCGGAATGTTGAAAGAACCTTTGCCCACAATGTGCTGAAGAATGATGCGATTGCAAGAAAAATACGTTTTGCACGAATTGCTGCTTCCGATAACAGCTTTTTCATACTGCCTCCTTCCCATCTGTCTTTCTAACAAATGCATTTGGTTTGCCGTTTGCACCGTGCGCCCGATGCCTGCGGCTCCCCGCCCGATCGCACAAAAGCGGGGACTTCGTTTTCGGCGGCGGCTCAGCCGTCAGCCGTTTGTGCTTTTGATGCGCTGCTCCGTGCCCCTGATCGCACCCCTTACTCAACGCATCGTATACATTATAACACATATCTCAAAAAATGCAACCCGAATCGCAAAATTTGTTGATTTTACCGCATTTTCAATCCGGTTGCAGCGGGATAAAACGACAGTGTTTTCCGTTTCGATTTTACTGCTTATTCTCGTATTGCAATATTAATTTTGTTTTTACTCTGTTAGTTTTCGTTTTCAACTCGGCTTAGCAATTGCTTTTTGATTGTGTTTGTTTTTCGTCATTTGCAAATTTGGCAAAAAATGGCGGTATGGGACGAATTTTGTGGAATAAAGTGTTATAAACGTGACTTAATCAAAAATCCGCACAGTTTTTTTCTGCGCGGATTTTTCGTGATTCTTTATCATTTCAGTAATATCTGCATTACCGTGTTCAATTGTCGGAGTTAAAGAACTTTTCAACACCGTCTGCGACCGCCTGAGCAAGCTTTTCCTGATAATTTGGATTTGCGAGCAAACGCTCCTCGTTTGCATTGGAAATGAATCCGCATTCAACGAGTGCGCTCGGCGCGACAGGCTCGCGTACAACCATCAAATCTCCGCTGTTTGTCCCGCGATTGCGCTGCCCCGTTGCTTTGCAGATTTCGTCAAGGATAATTGTTGCAAGCGTCTGTCCTTTGGTGCCCTCTTTGTAGTAGAAGAGCCGTGTGCCGTCAACGCTGCGATCGTTCGGGTACGAATTCATGTGAATACTGATTGCAGCATCGAAAATATCGAGTTTCATGAACTCTTTGCGCAGGCGCATATCCTCGTTTTTGGTGTCCGCAACGGCATATGAGCCCATGCGCGTCATAAAGACATAGTAACCCTTTTCGCCTAATTTTTGCGCAACGAACCGTGCAACCTGAAGGTTCAGTTCATCTTCATGAACTCCCGTATCAAGTCCGATCGAACCGGGGTCAAATCCGCCGTGTCCAACGTCAAGCAGGATGATCGTTTTGTCCGAAGGAAGTGTTTTAAGCTGCTCCAGTCTTGCCATGACGGCATTCATGTCGCCTTCCGTAACAACGAGCGGGATTCCGTCGGAAGGAGCCGGGGTTTCTGCTGTTTGAGTTGCCGGAGGATTATCCGTCTGAGCAGGTTCCGTTTGCAATGCGGGCGTATCCGTGACCGCAGGCTGCGGTGCGGACGGCGTCGCGCTCACCGGGCCGTGCGAATCGCCGTGGTTTGCACATGTTCCGCGGCAGGCGAGCGATATGCACACAACAATAATTGAAAGCAGCAGAACAAAAATAACAAGGCAGAGTATCCGTCTCGTTCTGTATACGCTGTCATTTTTGAATCCCATTGTTTTTCTCCGTTTCATCTTGTTTTTCTTTTTGTTTTAACTTTTTGCCGCAGCTGCACGGCAGAAGACCCGCTCACCGTCATTCGGACGTCAAAACCGCCGATCTTTACCTTATTATGCCAAACCTATGCGCAAAAATCAACGATAATTCCGCTCAATTTATGTACAAAATGTGAATATTTTCAGTAAAATCCGAAATCGAACCGAGTGACGCTCTGCCTCAGAAATTCGGGAATTTTCGGCTCAAAGTCATTCATTCCGAAAACTCCCGAACTTATACTTTTAATTTTGTGTAACCGAGTGTATTTTTCAACGTTCCTCACGGAAATAAGACAGGCCGAGGGCTGCCGGGGGCTGGTCCTCCTTTTTCCTGCGCAGCGAAACAATAATGAGTACGATTATTGTAACGATATAGGGCAGCATCCTGAACAACTCCTGTGACCGCCTTGTCAATCCGGAAGCGATCAGAAGGTATGCCCAGAAAAAGATTCCGAAAAGGTAGGAGCCCCATATTGCACGGGTGGGTTTCCATGTTGCAAAAATAACGAGCGCAACCGCAAGCCAGCCAAGGTTTTCAATCGTTCCGTCGTTTGCCCATGTTCCCTTGATGTAGTCCATAACATAGTAAACGCCGCCGAGCCCGGTTATTCCGCCGCCGATACAGGTTGCAAGATACTTGTAACGGGTGACATTTATACCGGCAGCATCCGCTGTTGCAGGGCTTTCACCAACGGACCTGAGATTGAGTCCGCGATTGGTGCGTTTGAGGAAGATTTGAACAAGTATTGCAATTATGATTGCGGCGTAAACCATAAAACCGTAATCAAAGAACATCTGCTTCAAAGTTTCGGGAAGCGGCAGCCAACCGAAAACCTCTGCGCGGAAGAGTCTGCTGGTTCTTTCAACGCTTATCTGACCGACACCGCCTGCAAGCTTGTTGAGGGAACCTCCGAAGAAATTTGCAATGCCCGCTCCGAAAATCGAAAGCGTCAAACCCGTGACGTTTTGATTCGTGCGCAGAGTTGTTGTGAGAAAGCTGAAAATGAATCCGCCCGCTGCTGCCGCTGCAAAGGCACACACAAGCGCGATCAGAATCAGCATGAACGAACTCGGAACTTTGCCTGCTGCATCACAGGCACGTTCATAGAAAAACGAACCCGCAAGGCTTGCAATGCCGCCGAGATACATCATGCCCGGAACACCAAGATTAAGGTTGCCGGATTTTTCCGTCAGAATCTCGCCTGCGGAGCCGAACATTATGACCGTGCCGAACGATACGGCCGCCTGGATTAGCATAATCAATTGTTTCATTTTGTTTTGCCCTTTCAGTTTTTATTGCCGTGTCTGCTCCGCGCGGCTCATTCCGCCGACTGCTTTGCGCCGTCCTTCTCACGCAAAGCAACCTTGTAATTGATGAAAAATTCACTTCCGAGGATGAAGAAAAGGATGATACCCGTGCTGACCTGCGAAAGATTATCGCTGATGTTGAACTTTGACGCTATTTCGCGTGCGCCCATTTCGAGGAAAACGATAAGGAAGGAAACAAGAATCATCACAAGCGTGTTAAACTTTGCAAGCCATGCAACGATAATTGCCACATAGCCGCGTCCGCCCGCCGTGTTCGTTGAAATCGTGTGTCCCTGTCCCGCAACCGCAAGAAAACCGGCAATGCCGCATACTGCGCCGGAAAGTGTGACCGTGCGGACGGTTACGGCAGGAACATTGATTGCAGCATACCGCGCCGTGTCGTGGCTCTCGCCGACAACAGCAATTTCAAACCCGTGCTTTGTGCTTTTAAGATAGAAGTACATTGTTACGGCAAGAACCGCAACGATAATGACATTAAGTCCGTACATCTGCCCGAAAACGTCCGGGAACCATCCCTTGTGTGATTCAAGGTTGATCGTTCCGACGATGTTGGAACCATAGGAATTCTCCCAAAAAGTAACGAAGAATGACGTAAGCTGAATTGCAATATAGTTCATCATCAGTGTGAACAGAGTTTCGTTTGTGTTCAGCTTTGCTTTTGAAATTCCCGGAATGAACGCCCAGAATCCGCCCGCCGCTGCCGCCGCAAGGAACATCACAACAAGCAGCAGTCCGTTCGGCAGACTGTCAAAATACATCATGCACGCCGCAGCCGCAATGCCGCCGAGCAAGATCTGACCCTCTGCGCCGATATTCCAGAATTTCATTTTAAATGCGGGGGCAAGTCCGATCCCGATGCACAGCAGCATTGAAATATCGCGAATCGTGTTCCAGATTCTTCTTTCGGTGCCGAAAACACCGTTGAACATTGTGGCATACACCTTCACAGGGTTCATTTTTGTAAGCCCGTAAATAAGCACGCCGTTAAGAACGAGCGCGATAATTATTGCAATCGCACGAATAAGCCAACTCTTCCAAACCGGCAGCGCGGTTCTCTTTTGAATACGGAGCATTCTGTTTTCCTGCCTTTCGTTATCTTTTTGCCCGAATCACTCGGCTGAGCTGTCGGCCGAGCCAAGGTTTGTCATCAAAAGTCCGACTTCGTTCTTTTGAGTCTTTCTTGCATCAACAATTCCGCTGACCCTGCCGCCGCAAAGCACAAGTATCCTGTCGCAAAGCTCAAGCAAAACGTCGAGGTCTTCACCGACAAAAATGACTGCGCCGCCCTTTTTCTTAAGATCGTTCAGCAGCCCGTAGATTGCATAGGACGTGTTGATATCCAGTCCGCGAACAACATAAGCCGCCATAAGGAGCGACGGGTTAAACGAAAGTTCGCGCCCGACAAGAATTTTTTGCACGTTGCCGCCGGAAAGTTTTCTTATCGGTGTATCAAGATCCGGAGTCAGAACGCCAAGTTCGTCAACGACCTTCTGCGCAAGCTCACGCGGTTTTTTTCTGTCCGCAAAGCAGCTTTTTCCGTCCTTATAACTGCGCAGCATCATGTTGTCGGGTATATTCATGCTGCCGACAAGACCCATTCCGAGCCTGTCCTCCGGCACGAATGCAAGGCTCACCCCGAGGTCGCGAATAAGTTCCGGCGACAGACCGCAGAGTTCCTCCTCTTCATCGCTGCGCGGATTAACATACATAACGGAAGAACCGGGTTCAGTCCTGCAAAGTCCCGCAATTGCTTCAAGCAGTTCCTTTTGCCCGCTTCCGCTGATGCCCGCAACACCAAGAATTTCGCCGCTGTTGGCCGTAAAGCTTACATTGTCGAGTCTCGTGACTCCGAGATTATCCTTAACGGTCAGATTCTTTACAAAGAGACGCGGGACAGAATAGCCGACTTCAGGACGGTCGATATTCAATGTTACGGCATGACCGACCATCATATCCGAAAGGCTTTGAGCATCGGTTTTTGAAGTTTCAACCTCGCCGATGTATTCGCCCTTGCGCAAAACGGCAACTCTATCCGAAATTTCCAAGACTTCGTGCAATTTATGTGTGATGATAACAATGCTTTTTCCGTCTGCCTTCATTGCACGCATAACTTTAAACAATGCCTCGGTTTCCTGCGGCGTCAGAACGGCAGTCGGTTCGTCGAGAATAAGAATATCCGCTCCGCGATAAAGCACCTTAACGATTTCAAGTGTTTGTTTTTCCGAAACGGACATTTCATAGACCTTTTTGTCCGGATCGACTGCAAATGAGTATTTTTTGCAGATTTCAACAATGCTTTTGCGCACAGCGGATATACTGTCTTTTAGGCCCAGTTTAACGTTTTCCGTTGCCGTAAAAACGTCAACAAGCTTAAAATGCTGATGAATCATGCCGATATGAAGCTTGAACGCATCCTTTGGAGAGCGAATATCAACACGCGTTCCGTTCACATAGATACTGCCGCCGTCCGGGTAATAAATGCCGGAAAGCATATTCATCAGAGTCGTTTTGCCGCTTCCGTTTTCACCCAAAAGGGATAGGATCTCTCCCTTGCGAATGTCCAAAGAAACGTTTTTGTTTGCAGTTATTGTGCCGAAATGCTTGGTTATGTCAACCATGCGGACTGCGAATTCGGTATCCACTTGCTCTTTCCTTTCTGTGCTGTGCTTTATACTCCGCCGATGCAGCCGTATGCTGCACGACAGCCAAAAACGCACACCTGCTCTTGCATGTGCAGTAAGTTATTTATGTCGCACCTTTTATTTTAACAGATTGAATCGTGTATGTAAAGCAAAAGCAGCGGTTTTTTGACACGGTTTTCAAAAAATTTGTTTATTTCAAAATCGGGACGCCAACTGCATATGCATTGAATTGCAAGCATAAACGAAAAGAGGATGCCGGACAAAAGCCCGGCATCCCGCCGAATTCACGGAAAACGTACAATCTCACATTCCCCGCAAATATTCAATTGAACAGAGTGTAACCCAAACGATTATTTGAGCTCGAGCATGCAAACTTCAGCACCATCGCCGCGACGGGGTCCGAGCTTGTAAATGCGAACATAGCCGCCATTTACACCGTCATATTTGGGAGCGAGCTCACGGAAGAGCTTCTCAACAACGGGATGAGGAGTTTCACGAACGCGTTTGCGGAAATCCTTTGCACTTTCCTTGGACTCCCTGGTGAGGGGAATGTCATAAAGGTAAGCCATGATCTGCCTGCGGGCGTGGAGCTTTGAGGGCTTATCGATAACCTTCTCGACTTCGGTTCGAGTGGTTTGCTCTTTGTCGTTGGTTTCAATCTTCGTCTTGGTGACGGTTTCGGTATTTTTATATTCGGACACTGCCAGGGTGATGAGCTTCTCCGCAATGGGACGAACTTCCTTTGCGCGCGATTCGGTGGTCACGAGCTTGCCGTTCCAAAGGAATGCAGTTACCATGTTGCGAAGCATTGCGTCACGCTGGTCGGTGGCTTTATTAAGCTTACGGTTAGGCATATTATTTCCTCCTATTAAAATCGCTGATGCTATCGTTGATCATATCAGCTTGCGAATTATTCTTCGCTTTCGCGCAGAGAGAGACCCAGCGCAGCAAGTTTGAGCTGCACTTCCTCGAGAGATTTTCTGCCGAGGTTGCGCACCTTCATCATTTCCTCCTCGTCGCGTTCAACGAGCTCCGCAACGGTGTTGATGCCGGCACGTTTGAGGCAGTTATACGAACGAACCGAGAGATCGAGTTCTTCGATCGCCATATCGTATATCTTTTCTTTGCCGTCAGGCTCTTCATCGCCGACAATTTCAATGTTCTGCACACCTTCGGTAAGGTTCGTGAACAGTGAAAGGTGGTCGAACATGATTCTTGAAGAAATGCCGACTGCCTCTTCGGGGCGGATGCTTCCGTCTGTCCAGACCTGAAGTGTGAGCTTGTCGTAGTCGGTAACCTGGCCGACACGAGTATCTTCAACGCGGAAGTTGACTTTGGTGATGGGGGTGAATATGGAGTCAATCGCGATCACGCCGATGGGCATGTTCGGTTTTTTGTTCTTTTCGGCAGAAACATAGCCTTTGCCTTTTTCAAGAACAATGTCCATATAGAGGTTTGCACCCTCGGAAAGCGTTGCGATGTGCAAATCGGGATTGATGATTTCAACATCGGCATCGTGGATAATATCTCCTGCAAAAACTTTGCCTTCGCCCTTGGCGTCGATGACTACATGCACGCTGCTGCTTTCGCCGAGCAATCTCACACGAAGTTCCTTAATGTTAAGGATGATTTCCGTAACGTCTTCCTTAACGCCGGGAATGGTTGAAAACTCGTGAAGCACACCGTCAATCTTGACGGAGGAAGCAGCCGCGCCCGGCATTGAGCTCAGAAGAACTCTGCGCAGGCAGTTGCCGAGAGTTGTGCCGAAACCGCGCTCAAGCGGTTCAACAACGAAGCATCCGTAGTAGTCGTTCAGCTCCTTGCACTCGATCTTAGGTCTTTCAATTTCAAACATCAAATCTCTCCCCTCTCTTGAAAAAAAGTAACTGATAGATCAGGGTAGCCGTGATGATTACCTTGAATAGAACTCAACAATGAGGTGTTCCTCAATGGTGAGGTCGATATCATCACGCTGGGGCATTGCTGCCACTGTACCGCTGAGGTTTGCCGCATCAAGCTCAAGCCACTTGGGAATGGGCTTATCGGCACCCTGTTCCCTCACGCCCTTGAAGAATTCAACATCAAAGCTCTTTGAAAGAACGCTGATCTTCTGGCCGGGTTTTACGAGGTAAGAGGGGATGTCAACCTTATGGCCGTCAACGAGGATGTGACCATGGGTGATCCACTGGCGAGCCTGTGCACGGCTTGCGCCGAGACCGAGGCGATAAACAACATTGTCGAGACGACGCTCAAGCAGACACAGCATGTTTTCGCCGGTAACGCCCTGCATGTTCGTTGCCATATCATAGTACTTGCGGAACTGGGACTCGAGAACACCGTATGCTCTGCGGCATTTCTGCTTTTCACGGAGCTGGGTGCCGTATTCGGAAGCCTTGCGAGCCCTTGCCTGACCGTGCTGTCCCGGAGGAGTGTGACGCTTCATAACAGCGCACTTTGCTTCGTTGTAGCAGCGATCGCCTTTAAGAAACAGTTTGGTGCCTTCCCTGCGGCACTGTCTGCAAACGGAATCAGTATATCTTGCCATAATCGTTTGCTCTCCTTATACTCTTCTACGCTTGGGAGGACGGCAGCCATTATGAGGAATGGGGGTGACGTCCTTGATCATGTTGACTTCAAGACCTGCAGCCTGGAGCGCGCGGATTGCAGATTCACGACCTGCGCCGGGGCCCTTGACGTAAACTTCAACGATACGCATGCCGTGTTCCATTGAAGCTTTTGCTGCGGTTTCCGCTGCCATCTGTGCGGCAAACGGAGTGCTCTTACGGGAACCGCGGAAGCCGAGGCCGCCTGCGGATGCCCAAGAGATTGCGTTGCCGTTAAGATCGGTAACGGTTACGAGGGTGTTATTGAAGGAAGAACGAATGTGAACCTGACCGCGCTCAATGTTCTTGCGTTCACGACGCTTGCGGGAAGCAAGCTTCTTTGTAGTCTTTGTTGACCTTGCCATTGCTCAATTCTCCTCCTTGATTATTTCTTAGCCTTACCGGCGGAACGCTTGGGACCCTTGCGGGTGCGTGCGTTCTGCTTCGTGCTCTGACCGCGAACGGGCAAGCCCTTGCGATGACGAACGCCGCGATAGCAGCCGACTTCGATGAGCCTCTTGATGTTCATGGAGACTTCACGCCTGAGGTCGCCCTCTACCTTGCAGTGATGATCAATGTACTCTCTCAATTTGTTAACATCCGATTCGGACAGATCCTTGACCCTGATGTCGGGGTTAACGCCGGTCTCGCGAAGGATGTTCTGAGCGGTGCTGCGACCGATACCGTAGATATAGGTCAGCCCGATCTCAACTCTTTTTTCCCTGGGCAGGTCTACGCCGCTTATACGCGCCATATAGAATGTTTACCTCCGTAGTTTGGTTTTTTAGGGGTTATTCTTTGTGTCTGCCGGTTCCCAATCTCAACTGCAGCCAACGCAACCTTGGCTTCATTTGAGATTGGGCAGCCGCACCGGCAGTGATCCGGTGACGGTTTGCCTGATGCTGATAGGCAAGAACCATACTGCTGTTTCGCCGGAGCCTCCTGAATGTTTCCGCCGCTACCGCATGTGATGAACTTCACAAAGCGGGCAGCGTCTTTCGGAAGCGCTTTCCGTGCATTTGTTTAGGGACTTCAGCGAACGCCTGCATTCGCTTTACCCTTCGGGCTGCGGCGGGTTGGTTCCGCAGACCGGCTGCATTTCGGGGATTCCGCATTCATCGAGCTTTTGCGTTCCGAACCTTCGCGGCGCATTGCCGCCGCAGTCAGCGTTCGTGTTGCCGCTCCGCTCAATTCAAGCCAAATCAGCCCTGCTTTTGCTTGTGACGAGGATTCTCGCAGATGACCATAACGCGACCCTTGCGCTTAATGATCTTGCACTTCTCGCACATCGGTTTTACTGAAGGCCTTACTTTCATTGTTGCTTCCTCCTGTGAAAATTTGGCATTTTAGCTGCACACAGAACGTCAGTTCTTTGCGCGCCATGTGATGCGACCTCTCGTCAGGTCATAGGGCGAAAGCTCAACGGTTACCTTGTCGCCCGTCAGGACTCGAATGTAATTCATCCTGAGCTTGCCGGATATGGTCGCCAAAATTTTGTGACCGTTTTCGAGAGTAACCTCAAACATCGCATTCGGGTATGAATCCGTGACAACACCCGCAACTTCGATTACGTCCTGCTTAGACATTCAAATCCTCCTTGCAAAATGCGGTACTCATTTCGGCAAATTTTTGTTTGCTGCGGTTTGTGAAGAGCATTATCCGCATTCATTCCGCCGCACCTGATTCGCCGCCTGCCGACTGTTTAAACTCGGCAATGATTTTCCTCAGCTCCGCATTCGTCACGGGCATGCCCTGCAAAATCTTTTTTGAGATTTTCGGGGAATATATATCTGTCCGCAAAACGTGCCTGAGCTTCTTCCTTTTGGGCTTTTCAACCGTTCGCAGCCTGCCGTCGGCAACGAAAACGAAATTTTCGCCCTCGTGTCCTATGACAACAAGATGACTATCCCTGTCATGCCCTGCGTTCGAAATTACTATTTGACCGAGAATAATCTCATCCCTCGTAATGCATTTCTGCAAGACGGGAATGTCATTCTCAGTCATACTGCCCCGGGTCGCTGTTTCACTTTCGGAGGACAAAACGTCCTCTTCGGCGAATTTACAGAATTCTTCGGGTTTTTCTGCGTTTCGACACCCTTTTTTATCCATAAGTCGCAACCTTAACATTGTAGCACATTATTCTGGGTTTGTCAACACTTCCGGACCGTTTTCCGAAATAAAAATTGTGTTTTCATAATGCGCACTCGGCTTGCCGTCGGCAGTGACGCAGGTCCACCCGTCATCGAGAACACGAATGCGTCTTGTGCCGAGATTTATCATCGGTTCAATCGCGATCGCCATGCCGGGCACGAGTCTTGCTCCCCGTCCGAAATGCGGAATAACATAATTCGGAACCTCGGGAGCTTCATGCATATTCATGCCGATGCCGTGACCGACGAGCTCACGAACGACACCGTAGCCATGTGACTCGGCGTGCTGTTGAATTGCCCGTCCGATATCGGAAATATGATTCCCGACAACGGCCTGTTCAAGGCCCTTAAAGAAGCACTCTTTTGTGACCTGAACAAGCTTCGCGACCTCGGGAGCAACATTGCCGACAAGAAAAGTCCTTGCGGCATCCCCATGGAAGCCGTTAAGCAGCGCGCCGCAGTCAACGCTGATAATGTCGCCGTCACGAAGACGGTCATGCCTGCTCGGAATGCCGTGCACGATTCTGTCATTGACCGAAGTGCAGATGCTTGCCGGGAAGCCCTCGTAATTCAGGAATGACGGAACAGCGCCGTGGCTTCGAATAAACTCCTCTGCCGCTTCATCCAATTCCTTTGTTGAAATTCCCGGTTTAATAAGCGTTTCGATATAGTTAAGCGTTCTGCCCGTCAGCTCGCCCGCAGCGCGCATGAGCGCACGCTGGGATTCTGATTTAATTGTAATTTTTCCGTCACTCATTCTTTTCTCCTGAACTCCGAAGCGTCGATTTTCGGAAATATGCAGCAGCCCCTGTCGAGGCATTTCGTCCGTTGGATTTAAGCTTTTTTATTCTTCTCGAATATCGGATCGAGCGCCGCAAAGATCCGGTTCGAAACATCGCCGATGCTCATTGCGCCGTCGATGGGAACGAGAAGACCTTTTTCGCGATAGAAGTTGATAAGCGGGAAGGTTCTGTCATAGTAGACTTCGAGCCTGTGCCGCATACTCTCCGGATTATCATCCGGCCGTCTGATAAGTTCTGCTCCGCACTTTGCACACAATTCCGGTTTGCCGGCGGCAGTATCAGCCGCGCTGACACACTGGGAGTGATTGCATTTCGGGCAGACGCGCCGTGAGGAAACTCTCTCGATAAGGATATCACTGTCAACATTGATGTCAATCACTGCATCGATATTGACCGCACCGGCAAGCGTCTCCGCCTGCGCAATGGTGCGCGGATAGCCGTCCAGCAAAAAGCCGATGCTGCAATCCTCGTGCTGTATGCGTGAGAGCACCATTTCATTAATTATCTCGTCCGGAACAAGGTTGCCGTCGTCGATAAGAGCCTTAGCGCGCAAGCCGAGCGGCGTTTTTTTGCTGATTTCGGCGCGGAGCATATCCCCGGTTGAAATATGGGCAAGAGAGTAACGTTCGGCGATGCATTCCGCCTGTGTTCCTTTGCCGGCGGCGGGCGGACCTAAAAGTATCAGCTTCATAAATATCGGTTTTAAAAACCTCCGTCAATTTGTCTCTAATACGCAGTTTAATCCAAGGGATAGAAGCAACGCAGCCAATATCCCTTGGACAAACATCGGGTCAATATAATCCTGTGAGATTAGTTGAGGAAGCCCTTATGGTTCCTCATGATCATCAGCGAGTCAAGCTGGTCGGCAATTTCGATGGACACACTGATCATAATCAGAATGCTCGTCGGGCCGAAAGCAGACAGCACGGTGATGTTCAGCACCTTCAGGAGCAGAGTGGGGATGATTGCGATAATCATCAGGAAGAGTGCGCCGAACATTGTCAGGCGGCTGCACTTCTTCTGGAGGTAGTCCGAAGTGGGACGACCGGGACGAATACCGGGAATAAATCCGCCGTTCTGCTGGAGATTTTTGGAAATCTCAACAGGGTTGAAGGTGATGGAGGAGTAGAAGTAGGCGAAGCCCACGATCATGATGGCATAAAGCACATAGTAAATGATTATGCCGGCGATATTCGTGGTTGCCGGGCTGAGGTAAGTGCTTACAAAGGTATAGAACTTGCCCTTGGGCCAAAACTGACCGATCATGCCGGGAACCTGAAGAATCGTCATAGCGAAGATCAGGGGCATAACGCCGTTTGCATTCGCCTTGAGAGGGATATGCGTGGACTGTCCGCCGTAGAGTTTCCTGCCGACAACGCGCTTTGCGTACTGAACGGGAATGCGGCGAACCGCCTTTTCAACGGTAACGATACCAACGGTGAGGATAAGAACCACAAGGATAACCACGATTCCGTACCACCACTTGTACGCAAGGCCGTTAGTGGTCGGAATAATGTGGAAAGTACCGTTGATAAGGTTGATAACAACATTGGGAACGGAGGAAACAATGGATGCAAAGATCAGAATTGAAACGCCGTTGCCGATGCCCTTTTCGGTGATGCGCTCACCCATCCACATCAGGAACGCAGTACCTGCGGTGCAGCAGATGCCCGTGATAACATAGGGCATAAAGCCGTTCATGAATGTGCCGAAGCCGCTTGTGCCGAAGATGGTGATCTTTTTGATGAGATCGCCGTTTGCGCTGTTGAGACCGACAACAATGCTTACGGACTGGATAAGAGCGAGAACGACGCCCACGATACGGGTGATTTTTTCGATCTTTTCCCTGCCGTCCTCTTCCTTGGAAAGTTTCTCAAGGGAGGGGAATGCAATGGTGAGGAGCTGAAGAATAATCGACGCCGTGATGTAGGGCGAGATACCCATTGCAAAGAGTGAGAAATTGTTCAGAGAACCGCCGGAGAAGAGGTTGAGGAAGCTGAGGAAGTCATAGCTTGCAATCAACTCTCCGAGTTTTTCACCGTTTACACTGGGAACGGGGATGAAGGAGCCGAGTCTGTAGACAACGATCAAGAGCAGAGTGTAGAGCATCTTGGTGCGGATGTCCTTGACTTTCCAAGCATTGATGATAGTCTTAAACATTCGGCACCTCTACAGTTCCGCCCACCGCAACGATAGCTTCACGGGCTGAATTTGATACCTTCGCCGCCTTGACAGTAAGGCGCTGTGTAAGCTCGCCACGGCCCAGAACCTTGAGGCCGTCCTTCTCGATTTTGCTGATGATGCCCTCTGCTTTGAGGAGCTCAGCGGTGATTACAGTGCCATTCTCGAAGCGGTTGAGAGCCTCGATGTTGACAACGGAATAAACTTTCATGAAGTTGTTGTGGAAGCCTCTCTTCGGGAGACGACGGGGCAGAGGCATCTGACCGCCTTCAAAGCCGTTCTTCTTGCTTCCGCTGCGAGCCTTCTGACCCTTGTGACCGTAACCGGCGGTTTTGCCGATACCGGAACCGGAGCCGCGGCCCACACGCTTCCTTGCACTTGTTGAACCCTCGGCGGGTCTTAACTCATGTAGATTCATGCGGTAACCTCCTTATGCGTCTACTTCTTCCACCTTAACAAGGTGCTTCACTTTGAAAATCATGCCACGGATGCAAGCATTATCGGGCTTGATGACCGTGTGATTGAGCTTGTGAAGACCGAGTGCCTTAACGGTCGCCTGCTGGTCTTTCAGTGCTCCGATGGTGCTCTTAACGAGTGTAACTTTCAGGTTTGCCATTATAATTCCCTCCCAATCAGTCAAGAATTTCGGCAACGCTCTTACCGCGCAGATGCGCAACCTGCTCTGCGGTGCGGAGCTGTGCAAGCCCGTCAAGGGTTGCCTTCACGCAGTTTGCGGGGTTGTTGGAACCGTAGCTCTTGGTGCGGATATCTTTGATGCCGACCATTTCGAGAACGCAGCGAACGGGACCGCCCGCGATAACGCCGGTACCGGGTTCTGCGGGGAGCATGCGAACATGGCCCTTGGAGAACTTGCCTTCAACAGCGTGCGGAATGGTGGTTCCGACGATGGGAACGTTGATGAGGTGACGCTTTGCGTCCTCAACGCCCTTGCGAACCGCTTCGGGAATTTCGGCAGCTTTGCCCATGCCGACACCGACGCGACCCTTTTCATCGCCGACAACGATGAGCGCGGAGAAGCGGAAAATTTTACCGCCCTTAACAACCTTTGCTACACGGTTGACGGAGACGAGCTTTTCTTTGAATTCCGGTACTTCCGGGGTGTAATTACGCCTGTTTTGCATAGTATACCTCCATTAGAAATCCAAGCCGGCCTTGCGGGCACCGGCTGCCAGCTCGGCAACGCGACCGGTGTAAAGATAACCGCCGCGATCGAAAACGACCTTTGCAACGCCCTTTTCAAGTGCGCGCTTTGCAACGGTTTCACCAACGATGAACGCTGCTTCCTTCTTGTTTTTGCCTTCGATCAATGCCTTTACGGATGCTTCAACGGTGGAAGCTGCCGCAATGGTGTTTCCGATGGAGTCATCGATAACCTGAGCATAGATGTGATTCAGGCTGCGGTAAACATTCAGGCGGGGCCTTGCGGGTGTGCCGATGATATGCCTGCGGGTACGGTAATGACGTGCCTTGCGCTTTGCATTCTTATCAAGCTTACTAATCATACTGCTATACTCCTCCTGTTATTTACCGGTCTTACCTTCCTTGCGGATGATGACTTCATAGTCATACTTGATACCCTTGCCCTTGTAGGGTTCAGGCTCACGAACCGCGCGGACGTCTGCTGCGATCTGACCGACTTTCTGCTTGTCGATGCCCTGAACCGTGATACGGTTGGGAGCGGGAACTTCGAAAGTAATGCCGTCGCCTTCTTCGAATTCAACAGGGTGTGAATAACCGACATTGAGAACGAGCTTGTTGCCGTTCTTCTGAGCCCTGTAACCGGTGCCGTTGATTTCAAGCTTTTTCTCGAAACCTTTGGTGGTACCGACGACCATATTGTTGATGAGGGTACGGGAAAGTCCGTGCAGAGAACGGTCTTCTTTTTCATCGGTGGGGCGTTCTACCTTGAGGATGCCTGCATCCATGGAAACCTTGATGCGGGGGCTGATCTTCTCGGAGAGCTGACCCTTGGGGCCCTTGACTGTCACGGTATTATCGTCAGAAACCGTAATTGTCACTCCGGCAGGGATAGTGATCGGAAGTTTTCCGATTCGAGACATTGTGCACCTCCAAATATTAATGCATTATCTTGCTTTCGCCCGTGCCCGGCCTGTTTTGTTCCGGGCATAGGCGTTTCAGCTGTGTTATTTGCGCGAATCAAAGCCTGAGTGAATTCAGGTTTGATTCACGTTTGCGGGTTGTTACCAAACGTAGGCGAGAACTTCGCCGCCGACACCCTGTTTCCTTGCTTCGCGATCGGTCATGATGCCGCGGGAAGTGGAAATGATGGCGATGCCGAGGCCGTTGAGAACCTTGGGGATGTTATCCTTGCGGGCATAAACGCGCAGGCCGGGCTTGGAAATACGCTTGAGGCCGGTGATAACCTTCTGACGGTTTGCGCCGTACTTAAGGGTGATGGTCATCATCTTCTGAACGCCTTCGCCGCCGACGGTGTAACCCTTGATGTAACCTTCGTTAAGGAGAATGTCAGCGATTGCGAGCTTCATTACGGAAACGGGAACGTCTACGGTGTCATGCTTGACGATGAGAGCGTTGCGGATCCTTGTAAGCATATCGGCAATGGGGTCTGTTACGAGCATTGAAATATCCTCCTTCTTACCAGCTGGCTTTACGAACACCGGGAATCTCACCCTTGTAGGCGAGTTCGCGGAAGCAAACGCGGCAGATTCCGTACTTGCGGAGAACGGAATGGGGCCTGCCGCAGAGACGGCAACGGGTGTAAGCCCTGGTGGAATACTTGGGAGTAGCCTGCTGCTTGTTTTTTAATGATGTCTTTGCCATTATGAAATCCTCCCTCAGTCGTTGTTGCCAAAGGGCATGCCCAGAAGCCTGAGAAGCTCTTTTGCTTCTTCATCGGTCTTTGCGGTGGTGACAAAGATGACGTCCATACCACGAACTTTGTCAACATCATCATAGTTGATTTCGGGGAAAATCAGCTGTTCTTTAAGACCCATTGCGTAGTTGCCGCGACCGTCGAAGCTGGTGTCGGAAACACCGCGGAAGTCGCGAACGCGGGGCAGAACGATGTTCATGAGCTTGTCGGCAAAGTAGTACATGCGATCACCGCGGAGGGTAACCTTTGCGCCGACGTTCATGCCCCGACGGACTTTGAAGTTTGCAACGGACTTCTTAGCCTTGGTGATGACGGGCTTCTGACCGGCGATGATGCCGAGTTCCTCAACTGCCGCATCGATACCCTTGGGGTTGTCCTTATCGGAGCCGAGACCCATGTTGAGAACGATCTTCTCAAGCTTGGGTACCTGCATGGGGTTTTCATAACCGAATTTTTCAACGAGCTGGGGAATGATCTCCTTATATTTCAGGCGGAGACGGGCGGGCTCGGTGAACGGAGCGGCTTCCTGCTTTGCTTTCTTCTTTGCGGGAGCCTGTGCTGTTTCTTTCTTAGCCACTGTAATTTCCTCCTACTCAGTCGATGTTCTTGTTGCACTTTTTGCAGGTGCGAACTTTGATTTTTTTGCCGTCCTTCTCGATGAAGGTGTGACCTACGCGAGTGGGCTTTTTGCAGTTGGGGCAAACGAGCATAACGTTTGAAACGTGAATCGTGCCTTCTTTTTCAAGCCTTCCGCCGGTTTCGCCCTGCTGACGGGGCTTCTGATGGCGGACGATCATTTTCCTGCCCTGGACGACAACGCGCTGTGCTTCGGGATAAACCTTGAGCACTTTGCCGGTTTTACCGCGATCTTTCATTTCGTCGCCGGTGATGACCATAACGGTGTCGCCGGTCCTGATGTTAAGCTTACTGCTCATAGATGTACCTCCTTACAGAACTTCGGGTGCGAGGGACACAATCTTCATGTAGTCCTTCTCACGAAGCTCCCTTGCGACCGGCCCGAAAATACGGGTGCCGCGGGGCTGTTTCTGGTCATTGATGATGACTGCTGCATTATCGTCGAAACGGATATGGCTGCCATCTTCACGATGAACGCCGGTGACCGTGCGAACAACAACTGCCTTAACAACATCCTTCTTCTTGACTGCGCCGCCGGGGGATGCGCTCTTTACGGAAGCTACGATAACGTCGCCAACGCTTGCGAATTTCCTTGAGGAACCGCCCAGAACACGGATGCACATAATTTCCTTTGCGCCGCTGTTATCGGCAACTTTTAACCTTGTTTGCGGTTGAATCATGTTTTCCTCCCTCGGGCTTACTTAGCCTTTTCAATAATTTCGACAACACGCCAACGCTTATCCTTGGAAAGCGGGCGGGTCTCCATGATCTTAACGGTATCGCCGATACCGCAAGAATTTTCCTCATCGTGCGCCTTGACTTTGAGGGTACGGTTTACCATCTTGCCGTAAAGGGGATGACGTACCTTGGTCTTGACGGCGACAACAACGGTCTTGTCCATCTTGTCGCTGGTAACGATGCCGATGCGGGTCTTACGATAGCCCCTGACGGGAACGTTTTTAATTTCCATTGAAATGTCCTCCCTTTATTAAGCGCGTGCGTTGATGAGGGTCTTAACCCTTGCGATCTCACGCTTGCATTCCTTCAAGCGCATGGGGTTAGTGAGCTGACCCGTTGCATGCTGGAAGCGGAGATTGAACAGTTCTGCCTTGAGCTCGTTCTCTCTTGCAACAAGCTCTTCAACGGTAAGCTGCTGAAGCTTTTCCCATTCTTTCTTTTTCATGGCTTAGCCCTCCACTTTAACTTCTTCGACGGGTTTTTTAACGAATTTGCACTTGAGCGGCAGCTTGTGCATTGCAAGGCGAAGAGCTTCTCTTGCGGTTGCTTCGTCAACTTCGGCAACCTCGAAAAGGATCCTGCCGGGCTTAACGACTGCTACCCAATATTCGGGGGAACCTTTACCGGAACCCATGCGGGTTTCGGCGGGTTTTTCGGTTACGGGCTTGTCGGGGAAGATGTCCACCCAGACTTTGCCGTTACGCTTCATGTAACGGGTCATGGCAACACGCGCTGCCTCAATCTGGTTGCTGGTGACCCAAGCGGGCTCCATTGCTACAAGACCATATTCGCCGTAAGCGATGATGTTACCGCGCTGAGCGGTGCCCTTCATGCGTCCGCGGTGTACCCTGCGGCGTTTTACTCTTTTAGGCATTAACATGGTTAGTATCCTCCTTAAGCTTTCTTGGCTCTGTTGCGGTTAAGCACTTCGCCCTTGTAGATCCAAACCTTGACGCCGATGCGGCCGTAAGCGGTCTTTGCCTCGGTGAAACCGTACTCAATGTCTGCACGGATGGTCTGGAGGGGAGTTGAGCCTTCGTTGTAACCCTCGGTACGCGCGATTTCCGCGCCGCCGAGACGACCGCCGCACTTGATCTTGATGCCCTTTGCACCGGCCTTCATTGCACGGCCGAGGGACTGTTTCATTGCACGACGGAAGGAAGTCCTCTTTTCGAGTGCCGCTGCGATGTTTTCAGCAACAAGCTGAGCGTTTGCATCGGGGTTGCGCACTTCGATGATGTTGATGTTTACGGACCTGTTGACAAGTGCATTGAGCTCTGCCTTGATGGCGTCAACGCCGACGCCGCCTTTGCCGATGAGCATACCGGGGCGAGCGGTGTGGATGCTGACAGTGACCTTGTTTGCAGCGCGGGCGATATCGATCTTCGCAATGCCTGCCTCAAAGTACTTGTTCTTGAGGTAATCGCGGATTTTCTTATCCTCAACGAGGAAGTTTGCGAAATCCTTCTTGTTGGCGTACCAACGGGTGTTCCAATCTCTGATAACGCCTACTCGGAAGCCATTCGGATTAACTTTCTGTCCCATTGTATGTCCTCCTTATTTCTTCTCGTCCAGGATGATGGTGATATGGCTGGTGCGCTTGCGGATGCGGGATGCGCTGCCGCGGGAGCGGGGCCTGTAGCGGCGAAGGGTGGGACCCTGGTTTGCAAAGCACTCTGCAACATAGAGGGTTTCCTTGTCCATATCGAGGTTGTTTACGGCGTTTGCAATCGCGCTCCTGAGAACCTTCAGGGTGGGCTCGGAAGCCGCCTTGGGGGTGTACATAAGGATTGCTTCTGCATCTTCAACGCTCTTGCCGCGGATAAGGTCGATAACTATCTTTACCTTGCGGGAAGAAATGCGGATATGTTTCGCGGTCGCATGGGGACGCCTGTCAGCGTTTTCCTTGCGATACTGTGATTTCATTTTGGATCTGGTTGCCATTTTTACGCCTCCTTATTTACCGCGTGTTGCCTTTTCGGAGCCGCGGTGACCGCGGAAGGTACGGGTGGGTGCGAATTCGCCGAGCTTGTGTCCGACCATATCTTCAGTGATGTATACGGGGACATGCTTCTTACCGTCGTGAACGGCAATGGTGTGACCGATCATGTCGGGGAAGATGGTGGATGCCCTTGACCAAGTCTTGAGTACGGACTTCTTGCCGGATTCGTTCATCGCGATAACACGGTCAAGCAGCCTTTCGCTGACAAAGGGTCCTTTCTTAATTGACCTACTCATGTTTCAATTACTCCCTTCTAAAGATCACTTACCGTCCCTGCGGCGGACGATGTACTTGTCGTTGATGTTCTTGGTCTTCCTGGTCTTATAACCCAGAGCAGGCTTGCCCCAAGGGGTTACAGGGCCCGGACGGCCGATGGGGGATTTGCCCTCACCACCGCCGTGGGGGTGATCGTTGGGGTTCATGACGGAACCGCGAACGGTGGGACGGAAGCCCATGTGACGGGTGCGACCCGCTTTACCGAGCTTGATGTTTACGGAATCGATGTTGCCGACCTGACCGATGGTTGCTTTGCAGCCGAGGGGGATGAGTCGAACTTCACCGCTGGGAAGACGAACCTGTGCGTACTTTGTTTCCTTTGCAAGAAGCTGAGCCGCGTTGCCCGCGCTGCGGACAAGCTGTGCGCCCTTGCCGGGAAGCAGTTCGATGCAGTGGATCATCGTGCCGACGGGGATGTTTTTGAGAGGAAGCGCATTGCCGACTTTGATGTCGCTTGCTTCGCCGGAAACGATGGTTTCGCCGACCTTAAGGCCGTAAGGAGCAATGATGTAACGCTTTTCGCCGTCTGCATAGTGCAGAAGAGCGATGTTTGCGGAACGGTTGGGATCGTATTCAACGGTTGCAACCTTTGCGGGGATGTTGTCCTTGTTGCGTTTGAAGTCGATGATACGATACTGACGCTTTGCGCCGCCGCCGCGATGGCGGACGGTGATCCTGCCCTTGTTGTTGCGACCCGCGTTGCTCTTGAGGCTTTCCATAAGGGAACGCTCGGGGGTCGTGCAGGTAATCTCCTCGTAAGTGGAGACGGTCATGAAGCGTTGACCGGGAGTGTTGGGCTTAATCTTTCTGATTGCCATTGTTGTTCCTCCTTACTGAGCCATGTTATCGAAGGCTTCAATGGTCTTGGAATCCTTCGTAAGGGTGATGTAGGCCTTCTTGGTGGAGGGGCGGCGGCCTTCGGTGCGGCCCTGCCTCTTAACCTTGCCGAGACGGTTGATGGTGTTGACGCTTTCAACCTTTACGCCGTCAAAAATGGTTTCAACAGCCTGCTTGATCTCGGTTTTGCCTGCCTTCTTAGCAACGATGAAGACGTAAGTCTTGTTCTGAATGGCTTCGTAGCTCTTCTCGGTGAGTACGGGCTTGATGATGATGTCGTGAGCGTTCATTATGCGTATACCTCCTCGACTTTTTCAACTGCATCCTTGGTGAGGATGAGTGCATCGTACTTGAGAACGTCATAGGTGTTGAGCGTGCCGACGGTTGCGGTTGCAACGCCCTGAATGTTGCGGGCGGTGCGGACAACGGTATCACACACGTCGGAAGTGACGATGAGAGCCTTTTCAACCTTGAGGTTCGCAAGAACCTTTACCATTGCGCGGGTCTTCTGCTCGGGAAGCTCAATGGAATCGAGAACGATGAGCTTCTCGTTTGCAACCTTTGCGGAAAGAGCGGACTTAAGTGCAACCCTCTTGAGCTTCTTGTTGAGGCTCATGCGATAGTCGCGGGGCTTGGGAGCGAATACAACGCCGCCGTGCGTCCACTGGGGGGATCTGGTTGAACCCTGACGGGCACGACCGGTGCCCTTCTGCCTCCAGGGCTTTTTGCCGCCGCCGGAAACTTCCGCGCGGGTCTTAACGCTCTGAGTGCCCTGACGCTGATTTGCAAGATAAGCCTTGACGTAAGCGTGCATTGCGGGAACGTTGAGCTCCTGGCCGAAAATGTTTTCGGAGAGTTCCATTTCGCCGACTTTTGCGCCGGAAATGTTATAAATAGCTACATTAGGCATGATTGTTCCTCCTCTTATTTAACCGTGCTGCGGACAAGAACAAGACCGCCCTTTGCACCGGGGATTGCGCCCTTGATGAGGAGCAGATTGCGTTCTGCATCCGCACGGACGACTTCGAGGTTCTGAACCGTGATGCGCTCATGACCCATATGGCCGGGGAGGTGCTTGGTTTTGAAGACCTCACCGGGGTAGGTGCATGCGCCCATTGAACCGGCAACGCGATAGGAGTGGGAGCCGTGGGTCTTTCTGCCGCGGGCCTGATTCCAACGCTTGATGTTGCCTGCAAATCCTTTACCCTTGCTGGTGCCGGTCACATCGACCTTGTCGCCGGAGGCAAAGGTGTCTGCTTTGATAACGTCGCCGACAGCGTACTTTGCGCAATCGTCGAGTTTGAATTCTTTAACGTAGCGGTGAGCCTCAACGCCTGCCTTCCTGAGGTGACCCATTTGGGGCTTGGTGATGAGTTTTTCGCGGACGGGCTGGAATGCCATCTGAACGGCATCGTAGCCGTCGTGCTCAACCGTTTTAACCTGAGTGACGGGGCAGGGTCCTGCCAGAACAACGGTCACGGGGATCATCGTTCCGTCCTCACGGAAAAGCTGAGTCATGCCGATTTTTTTACCCAGAATTGCCTGTTTCATTGTTTGTACCTCCGAAATCACAGCTTGATCTCGATGTCCACACCGGCGGGAAGATCGAGCTTCATCAGCGCGTCAACGGTTTTTGCCGAAGGCTGAAGGATGTCGATCAGACGCTTGTGGGTACGCATCTCAAACTGCTCTCTTGAGTCCTTATACTTGTGGGGTGCGCGAAGGATAGTGATGATCTCCTTCTCGGTGGGGAGGGGGATGGGTCCCGAAACTCTCGCGCCGGTCCGCCTCGCCGTATCGACGATTTTTGCTGCGCTCTGGTCGATGAGATTGTGCTCATAGGCTTTGAGCTTGATGCGGATTCTTGTGTTTGCCATTTTTATCTCCTCTCGATGTATCGTGCGGTTATCGCCGCACTCGATATTGGGCTGTACACCCTGCCGTGCGTTTTCATAATAAAAATTTACGGCGGGGCGCATTTCGCCCCTGCTCGCTCTGCCCGGGTCGGCAAAGCGGGCTGCTCGGTCAGGCCGAGCCTCCTGCGTGAATTACCCGGATTGGCAACCGGCAACCTCTCGCAGGGAAACGTCCGCGAACTTAAGTCAGCATGTCGGGTGGAGATTATACCTGCGCAGGCATAATACACCCCAAGTCGCGAACATTGCTATTTTAGCCCATCTTCGCACCGTTGTCAAGCGTTTATTCCCGTTTTTTCAAATATATTTAAGCGGAAAACGCACAAAGCGGCGCATTCCGCATTCGGCCTTTATTCCCCATTCTTTTCCCCCTGTCGCTCCCCTGCTTCGACATTGCAGGCGCGCCTTCGGTGTTATCATAGCTTCAGGCGGATACGGAACGCGCACACCCGTTCCCGTCCGCCGCAAGGAGGGAAGGAGGAAGCCCCTGCACCTCGGTCGGTGCGGCTGCACAAAAAACATGTACATTGAGCTTTTTTTGCTTGATAACTTCCTTATGAACCTTTTGACCCTGCGTGCCGCGGCGGCAATGCTTTCCCGAAAAATGAAGGGCAGCCGTGCCGCGCTTGTATCCTTTGCGGGCGCGGCGGTCGCCGCTGCCGCTGCGGGCGGCACAATGTTCATAACCCTTCCTGTAAAACTTGCCTCAACGCTCCTTATGGCACTTGCCTTCCCGCCGCACAGCTTTCGCGAGCTTATGCATTCCGCCGCAGCATTGTTCCTCTCTGCGGCGGTTGCAGGCGGGGCGGTGCTGCTCGCCGCTCTTGCATTCGGCGGAACTCTCCGCGGCGGCGTCATTTACGGAGCAATTCCCCTTCGCGCCGCGCTTTTGGGTGCCGCTGCTGCCGCATTTATGCCGCGCAGCATCAGAAAAATCCTTTCCCGGCGGGTTCGAAACGAGCAAATCGTTCATATTAAATACGAATTCGCCGCTCCGAACTCAAACCGGTGCGAAAAAAACAAATCAAGTCATGAAAGCAAAAGTTCGGGAATAACAATTTTAAAAAGAGACAAGCGCATTTTCTCGGCCGAATGTCTCGGCATTATCGACACGGGCAATGCGCTTTCCGAACCGATTTCCGGGCTGCCGGTCATTGTGTTGGGGGCGAAACGGCATTCGGAGTTTGCGCAGGCGGCAAATGTTCCGATCCCGATGCGTACCGCCGCCGGCGAAAGTCTTCTTTTCGGGTTAAAGCCCAAAAAACTGCTTATTAACGGCTGTCCCGTTGAAGCAATTCTTGCCGTCGGTGCAAAGCTTGATGCCGCGCTTGTTCCCGCCGTTCTGGCGGTTGATGCAGCCCGCCCGCAGCGCAGCGCGAATTTGCCGTGAAAGACGTTGCGGCTTCTCCGCGGAAGACGCTGCGGCTTTTCTGCAAAAGACGCTGCGGCAGGTCGGTGTTTCCGCTCAAACCGCATTTATTCAAAAAGTTCAAAAGTCGAAAAGGAGGACTGAATATGCTGAATTTTATCAGGAAGCTGCTGTCAAAGCTTTACAGAAAACTCGGAATCTCGGCAGATCTCGGGTATATCGGCACGGGCGTTTCTCTGCCGCCGCCGCTTTCGAAAGAAGAAGAGCTGCGGCTGACCCTGCTTTTCACAAACGCGGACGACTCCCCCGCTGCCCGCGAAACAGCGGAGCAGGCGAAAAACACGCTGATCGAACATAACCTTCGCCTTGTTGTTTATATTGCGAAAAAATTCGAAAACACAGGTGTTTGCATTGAAGACCTCATCTCGATCGGCACGATCGGGCTTATCAAAGCCGTCAACACATTTCGCGCGGACAGGAACATCAAGCTTGCAACCTACGCAAGCCGCTGCATCGAAAATGAAATCCTTATGCATCTGCGCAAAACCGTAAAGCAAAAGCTTGAAGTCAGTCTTGACGAACCGTTGAATGTGGATTGGGACGGCAACGAGCTTTTGCTCGGCGACATTCTCGGCACGGACGGCGATGTTGTGGGGCAGGGCATTGAGGATGAAGTTGACCGGCAGCTGCTGCATATTGCGCTTAACAAACTCGGCGCACGGGAAAAGCGCATAATAGAACTTCGCTTCGGGCTGAACGGCTGCCGCGAATACACACAAAAGCAGGTTGCGGATATGCTCGGCATTTCCCAAAGCTATATTTCAAGGTTAGAAAAGAAAATTATCAACGAGTTATATAAGGAAATCACGGCAATGTCATGATGTCTCGCGGCAATGAAAAAAGCGGATTCGGAGTTTATATCCGTCCCGCTTTTTGGCTTTCGGCTTTTTTCGTTGACCGCATTATTTATTATTGCTCAAGCAGAAGCCTCCGCAGGGCCGAAACGCTTACCGCCGTTTCAGCCGCACCCGCTTCCTCAAGCTCCGCCTTTGTGCCGTAACCGAACAGCACACCGACAGCGGGAATTCCGAACTCCGCCGCGCCCGTCACATCATAGCATCTGTCTCCGACCATAACGGTGCCGCTGGTTTCAAGGGCAGGCCTTCCTTCCGCCGTTCGCAGCGTTCGGCGAATATCCGGAACGCTGTTCAAAATGTGTTCAATGACCTGCCGTTTTTCCGGGCGTGCCTCATCAAGCGTGTTTCCTGCAACAAAATCAAAATATTTCAGCAAATCAAAGTGCTCCAGTATCTCAACCGAAAACTCCTCCGGTTTGCTTGTTGCAAGTATTATCCTGCTGCCCGCAGAGCGAAGCTCCGCAAGCAGCTCTGCAATGCCCGGATAAACCTCGTTTTCGAATTTTCCGCCGGCGGCAAACCTGTCGCGATAGTAGTCGATTGCAAGTTTTGCCTTTTCATCGTCAAAGCCGTAATATGTTTTGAACGAATACATAAGCGGCGGCCCGATAAAGCGGAAGAGCTCCGATCTGTCCGAAACACTGATGCCGAATTTTTTCAATGCATACATCACCGAGTTTGTGATGCCGAGCGCGGGATCGGTCAGCGTGCCGTCAAGGTCAAACAGAACATATTCATATTTTGCAGTCGTTTTTTTCATTTGATTTCTGTCTCCGTCTCCGATTTCCACGTTTTGCGCCGTTCCCGACTTGTCACGGCGTAACATCGTCGGGCTTCGCAAGCGTTTCCGGCGAACGCGCGTCAAGCTTGCTGAAGTAATAGGTCATTATGTCCTCTATTGCACCCGCACTGGACGAGCCCGAGAGTCCGTTCGGAATACAAACGCAGATTGCAATATCGGGATTGTCGTTCGGTGCAAACGAAACGAACCAGCTTGTGTTCTGAATGTCGATGGTAACGTTTCCGACCTGTGCCGAACCCGTTTTGCCGCTTATCTTTGCAAGATAGCCAAGCTGCTCAAATTCCTCGCTGAATGCATCACCCGCCGTGCCGCCGTCCTCCGGGGAAACAACGCCCGCCATGCCGCGGCGGATAGCCGTCCAATATTCCTCGGGAGCATCGATTTTGTTAAAAACGGAAGGTTCGGTTGAAACAAGTGTCTCTCCGCCGGATGAAACAACGTTTTTCACAATATGCGCATTATAAACGGTGCCGCCGTTTGCAATTGCGGAAACATAGCGAACAGCTTCGATCGGAGTCACGAGCAGAATGCTCTGACCGATACCCGTGCGGATTGTGAGGGTTGACTTCCACTGGATTTCGTTCAGAACGGAAGTGATTTCGTTCACCCAATTGCGGGAACGCGAGATTCCGTCCGGAATGCCCAGTTCTTCGCTCAATATGCTTCGAACCGCATCGCCCTTGCCTGCAAGGCTGCCGTCCTGCAGCTGCATAAGCCTTTCGGCACATTTTTCAATCGCGGCTTCGTCAATTTCAACACCGCGAACGGTCTGATAGCCGCGCAGGGTTTTGCAAAGGGAACGGAAAACAAGCCCGGGCATACTCGTGGCCTGTTCATTGTGCAGCTTTGTATTGTCGTAAAGATCCTGCTGCCCGCCGATAGTGCCCTGTGCTTCGCCCGTCAATTCAATCTCCGTGCGGCTTGCAAGCCCGAGCTTTTTGGCCCAATCCGCAAGTTTGTCTATGCCGAGACGGTTTGCAACTTCGCAGAAATAGTAGTTGCAGGAATTCTTCAACGCTTCAATAATCGTCTGGTTATTGTGCCGCTGCGGATATTTCGTCCAGCACTTGACCGGGTTCTGCATGATGGCTTCGCCCGTTTCCGGATCCTTAACATAATAGGGAGATTCATCGTCGATTGTTTCATCGATTCCGACAACACCCTCCATCAGCCCCGCAAACCCGGTGCACATTTTGAAGATTGAACCCGGCGCAAGTTTCATTGAAATTGCTTTGTTTCGCGCGGGGGTTGTTTCCGCCGCTTCATCGCTCTTCATAAGGTAATCCACCTGTTCCGGCGTCAGTCCGTTGATGAACCAGTTCGGGTCGAACGAGGGGTACGATGCCATTGCAAGCACGTTGCCCGTGTTAACATCCATAACAACGATTGCACCTGTTTTTGCAAGCTTTATATCGTCATATTCCGCGTATTTCCCGTCGTATCTTCCGTCACCGTCGGCGTCGATCAGCGCCTGCTGCTTTTGGTTGATGTTCTGAATTATGTCTTTCAGTGCATTTTCAACAACAAGCTGCATTGAAAGATCGATGGTCAGCGTAACATCGCTTCCGTCCGTCGGCGGAGTTACCGAAAGAACCTCTATAACGGATTTGTTCGCATTCGTTTTCACAACGGTGCTGCCGTGATGTTCCGTTGAACAACCTGTCAGGTACTTTTCCATGGTTGCTTCAACACCGGACACGCCGATATTGTCGTTGTAATCATAACCCGCCGAGATGTATTGTTCGGAATTCTCCTCGCTCATTTTCTGACAATAACCGAGAATATGCGCGGCGGTTTGCCCGTAAGGGTACACTCTGCGCGTGCTCTGCTCGGTTATAATTCCTTCAAGCTTTGCCATTTCAAGCTTTGCAACAACTTCCGTGCCGACATCGCGGGCAATGGTTACCGGTTCGTAGCTCCTGTAGTCGTTCAAAAGCACCTCCTGCCGAATCGAAATGACCTTCACGGCGTCTTCAAACGGCAGTTCCTCCGGAATGAACCACATTTCGCGCAGCTTCAGATATGCATCCTCCGCCGAGATCCATTTTGTGATATCGTCTTCATACTTTTTGGGAATCACGAAGCCGCACACGTTGCAAAAGTTTTTGTAGCGTGATTTTATCGTGCGTTCGTTTTCGCTGCCCCAGTCGTAATACAGCTCACCTTTTTCGTTTTTGCGGATATAGGACGTGTCAATGGTTTCACTTCCGCCTTCGTTGATTATTTTTATCGCCTCAATAAGTGCCTCAGTGTAAACCGCGCTGTCGTAATCACTGCGGTTGTCCCCGTCGCGCATAAAGCAGACATTGTAACAGGTTTCATCATACGCAAGCACAAGGCCGTTGCAGTCGTAAATTGTTCCGCGCCTGCCCCGCGTCACAATGGTGTTTGTTGCCTCTTTTTCGGCATTTTCCGTGTAGTAATCGCCGTTTTTTATTGTAAGGCCGTAAAGTGTTGTCAGCAATGTGCCCATCATCATAAGGAGCACAACCGCAAGAATAATGAAACGCCCCAAGGGCTTGCGTGCAATCTTTTCCGCCATGATTTTTCCTTTCCGCCTCAGGCTTTGATTTTATCTTCCCGTTTTACTTGTTCTGTTCTTCAATTCCGCCCGTTTTTTCTGTCCGTTCACGTCCTTTTGCTGCTTTGCTTTTATTCTCTCGAATCGATATCGCGATGCCAAAGCGACTTGAACAGAACTTTTTTGAAAATAACATGCGCAAGAGCTGCAAACCCGCCCGTCAGCACTGCGGACGGCAGGATATGCGTGAGCAAAAGCATAAAATAACTGCTCAAATTTCCGCCCGAAATAAGCAGCGTAAACAGCAGTATATGTTCTTTGACCGTGTATGCAACGGCTGCAACGCCTGCGGGAACAATAACGTTATCCGCATAAAACTTGTTGTAGAACGCTCCGCCGGCAAGTGCCGCAAGCAGCAGCGAAAGCGATGTTAATCCGATATATTTGTTGTAAACAACATCAATAACAAAACCGATGCCTATGCCGACCGCCGCAAACGGCGCAGCCCCGCCCATCACGCTCAGTGCCGCAATAACCGCAAGCACGGTGTTCGGCCAAAAAACTGGCGAACCGAACGCTCCGAAAAGCACCGTGTCAATATAAAATGCCGCTGCAAGGGCAATTGCAATGACGTATTTCCGCATCAGCCTTCCCCGTTCCCGGTGATGATAAACACTTCTTCAATATGAACAAAATCCACAGAGGGCGAAATTATCGCATTTGCCTCGCCGTCCGACGTCAACACTTCACGCACGGAGCCGATTTTTATTCCCTTCGGGTAAATGCCGCCGATGCCGCTTGTGATAACGGTGTCTCCCGGAACAAGGTCCGTTCTGTCCCTCGGCAGGTAGTAAAGCTCCATACCCGCCTCGGAATCCACCGTGTTCAGCACACCGCGAACCATGCAGTTGTCCCGCGTGCGCTCCACCATTACGGGGACGGACGTTTCCGCATCGATCACAGCCGTGACTTTGCTCCATGTTGCGCCGACCTCCGTAACCCTGCCGACAAGCCCGTCCGCACAAATCACGGGCATGTCAACATCAATGCCCTGATTCCGTCCGGCATTAACGGTGAAAACCCGAAAATAAATATCCGTTGACCTCCCCGTGACGGATGCCGCAACACCCGAACACTCGCCGAACGAACCGGAGTATTCCAAAAGGCCGCGCAGCCGCTCGTTCTCTTTTTTAAGCTCCTCAAGTTCCAGCTGCATTTTGTTATAGAGTGCAAGCTCGCTTTTGAGTTTTGCGTTCTCCTTATCCGCATCGGTCGTGTTAAAAACTCCGCGGAAAAAATCGGCAATTGAATTCGAGGCGCGTGCGGCAAACCCCTGCACCGGGGTCAGAACCGCACCCACCGCATTTTCAAACCAATTTGCAGTTCCCCTGCCCGCGCTTGCAAGTATCATTGCCGCAAGCACAACAAGCGCAACGATCGTTATCAGCACGGGTTTGTTTTTGCCGAAGCCGCCTTTTTTCATGTTTATCAGTTCCTTATAATGCAAGTAAGCAGCGAATCAAAAAATCCGCCGTATACATTATAACCCCTATCCCCGGCTTTTTCAAGAGCGGCGGCCGGCATAGCGGCAGTGTTCACAATATTTGCGGATTTTTTCATTATTTTCCAAATTTTTTGCATTTTCGACCTGTTTTTTGCATTTTACATATATCATACCCGAAAAAACATTGATAATTGGGTTGACAATTATATAAAATCCCTGTATAATAGGGATGGTTGTAAAGGCAAGCAACTCATTGTACATGTATATATGAAAGAGAGATAACTACTATGCAGCTTAAAGACATTGCAGAAGAAATGCAGCAGCGGTCAATGGCAGCAAGAGACTGGGTTTTCCAGGTACTGCGCACCGCAATCATCCGCGGGGTGCTTCCCGGCGGAATGCCCCTTCGTCAGGACGAAATCTCCGCACAGCTCAGCGTCAGCCACATTCCCGTCAGGGAAGCTTTCCGCCAGCTTGATGCGCAGGGTCTTGTCCGCATTTACCCCAACAGGGGTGCCGTTGTTACAAAGCTCACCCGTGAGGAGCTTGAAAATGCAATGGACACCCGCATCATCCTTGAAATGGGTGCGATTCGTGCCGCGATTCCGCTCATGACGGACGAATGCATTGAAAAGGCTGCCGTCATTCTTCAGGAATGCGAAACCGAAACCGATGCAAACAAGCTTGAGGATCTTAACCTCCAGTTCCATTTCGCTCTCTATGAAGCAACGGGCAACACTTTCCTGCTCCAGCTCATCGAACAGCTCCATGCGAACGTGGATCGTTATATCCGTCCCTACTATTCCGCAACCGAAGTCAGCGCGCAGTCCAAGGGCGAGCACTACAAGCTCCTTGATGCATGTCGTGCGGGCGACAGCGAATATGCGGCGGCAATCCTCCGCACCCACCTTGAAAAGACCAAGGTGCTTTCACTCAATTCGCCCATCCTTCAGAGCTGATACCGTCAGCTTTCCCTCACCGGAGTTTTCCGCCTGTTTCCGAATGCGCAGGCTTGCCTTCCGTGCGCTTTCGGATGTTTCGGTTATTCCGCAGGAATCAACAACTATATTTACCGAAAGCGTTTCGAGCCGCAGGCTTCTGCCCCCGGCTCGTTCGTTTTTTTAACCGATTCCCGCCCCCCCCTTCAGCTTTAAATCGACAGCTTTAACTCATTGACCGTCTTCAACTTTTATGCCGTTCGAACGGGCGCGAAACGTTTCTGTCCTCTCCCGCGGCTTTTGCTGTTTTCTGTTGTTTAATTACCGATTTTATTCTATTCGACTTTTGCTACAATAACGGTCATATCATCCATTCGCCCGCCTTTTTCATCCGCAAAGGCAAGCAGTTCTTCCGCCGCCGCTTTCGGACTGCCCGCATTTCGTGTTCTGTCCGTCACGGCAGCAACAAGTTCCTTTCCCAGTGCATCCGCAACCCCGTCGCTCATCATAACAACGATATCACCCTTCCGCAGCCGCGCCGTGCACACAGCGGGCCTTGCCTGCGGAAGAATTCCGACCGGCAGTGCCTCCGCATAGAGCGTGCTCAGCCGCCCTTCCCGCAGGATATAACTCGGCGGCGCGCCATGCTTTGCAAGGCTGACGCTCCCGCTCACCGTGTCAAACACAAGCGCATCAAGTGTTGCGTACATATCCTCCCCTTCCCGCAGAAGCAGTCTGTTAAGGCATTCCGCCGCTTCCTCCGGGCGAAACCCGACGCCCGTCAGGGCTGCAAAAAGTTCAACCGTCCGAAGGCTTTCCCTCCGCGCAGGTCCTCCGCTGCCCATGCCGTCGCTGATTGCTGCCATGCGCAGCCCGTCAAACTCACGCACGCAGCAGCTGTCTCCCGTTTCGCTGTTCCCTGCCTTCGGACTTACGGCGCAGCCGAAGGAGATGCGGTATTTCCTCCCCCTGCCGTACACTCCGTCCGAAGCAAGTTTTTTTATGCAGTTTGCAACACCCGCAAGCTGACGGTTGACAAACCCGTCCGCCGCTGCCTGCTCGCCGCTTCCGTTCGGTTCAAACAGCTTGGCCATCTGTCCGAGCACATCCGCAAGCGAATTCAGCTTGTATGTCACTGCCGACAGCCGCTGTTCATATTTGCCGTCACGGTATCCGGGACGGTTCGCATCCAGTTTTTCAAAAAAATCATCCGGAACAGCAAGAAATGCAGCGGCGGCAATAAGCGTCTCCGCAATGTTCAGCTTTCCCGCACCGGGTATTAAAACCGCAAAAACGATCGAAGCGGCGGTAAAGCCGCCCCCTATTCCCCATTTTCCGAAAACACGCAGACAGCAGCAGAGCAGTGTGCAGCTGCAAAGCACTGCAACAAAAACAAGATCCCCGCCGCAGCCCATAACCCGCCCGACCGCAGCCGCAGCCGCGCACGAAACCGCAGCAATACCCTTCGAATATGCTGCCAGCATACAGAAAACAGCTGCAACCACCGCCCCCGGGCTGATTCCGAAAAGCTCAAATTTCCCGAATGCCATGACGGCGACGCCCGCAAGCAATGCGATTGTAACGATCCTTTCGTCCGTAACTTCCCGTCTGCCGAGAATGCTTTCAATCCCGCCGAGCGCATGCCGCATCAGAACCGCCGCCGCAACGGAAACGCATATGCCCCCGAAATACCCCGCCGCGCCCTGTATCGTCAGCGTTCCGAAAACCGGGTAAAGCACCGTCAGCACCGCCGCCGTGTATAAATATCTCATTCCTTCCGGAAGGCGTTTCTTTTTCTTTTGCAAAAATGTGCAGAGCAGGATAAGCATCGCCGCAGCCGCGCCTTGCGGACGCCCGCCTGCGAGACTGCCCAGAACCGTGCCCGCAAACGCCGGGTATATGTTCATTCCCGCGCACCATATCGCGCAAAGGAACGCAATTCCCAACACGGGCAATGCATAACTCCCTCCCGCGCCGAACAATGAGCCCATGCCTGCCGGCATTCCGTATGCCGCAAGCAAAGCCGCTGCCGCAGTTACGGGAAACACCTCCGGCATCGCTGCCCGGAGCAGCCTGCCCGGCTGTATATGCCGAAACAATCCGCCCCGAGCTGCACCGATAATCCTCCTTATTGTTTCCATGACTCTCTCCTCGCTTAATTTGCAATTCGGAATGCAGAACAGAATTAATAATTCATATCAGAATCCGATTGTCCTGATTCTACCACTCCCGCCGCACTTTGGGTTGTCGCTTTTCCGCCGCATTTTTTGCTTGCTTTTGGCGGAGAGCTTGCAGGGAAGTGCAGAATCAGGGTTCTTTTGGAAAAAAGCCGCAGATTCGGTTTTTTCGCAAAGTCGAGCCTCGCCGCTGCGTATCTTCCGATAATTCCGTATTAAGTACCGCAAACCGCCTGTTAACATTCAATTGTCGCTTCTCATGCGACCCCTTCCCCTCTCGGCAGCGTTAAAATATGCCCGTAAACAGTAAATCTGACACTTTAAGGAGGATGTTAAAATGAAAAAGAACCTTACCGAACTTGTGTTTATTCTTGACCGAAGCGGCTCAATGAGCGGACTTGAGGCGGACACCGTCGGCGGATTTAACTCAATGCTCCGCAAGCAGCAGCGGGAAGAGGGCGATGCTTTTGTTTCGACAATTCTTTTCGACAATGTAAGCGAAGTCATCCACGATCGCGCAGACATTAAATCCGTCCGACCCATGACCGAAAAGGATTATGTTCCCCGCGGCTGCACCGCGCTTCTTGATGCTGTCGGCGATGCGATTCAACACATCGGGAATATCCATAAATATGCCCGCGAGGAGGATGTTCCCGAGCATACGCTTTTTATCATCACAACCGACGGCATGGAGAACGCAAGCCGTCGGCACAGCATTGACAAAGTAAAGAACATGATCGAGCGGCAAAAAACAAAATACGGTTGGGAATTCCTTTTTCTCGGCGCAAATATGGATGCGGTGGAAACCGCGGGAACATTCGGAATTGCGGCGGAGCGTGCCGTGACCTACCGTGCCGACAGCAGGGGAACACGCCTGAACTACGATGTTCTCAGTGAGGCAATCTCCGATATCCGCTGCGATGCCGCCCTTTCGCCGAGTTGGAAGAGCCGCATTGAGCAAAACGAAGGCAGCAAGCCAGAATAACCGTGCCGTTTTTCATGCAGAGTTGTTCTGCCTTTTTCCGAATAATGCAAAAAGCAGGCAAAGACATCCTGCCGCGCAAACACTGTTTAAGGGTACTCCGTGAGTACATGTACTCCGTGAGTACGCCCGAATAAGCTCCGTTTGCCCGAGGTCTTTGCCCGCTTTTCAGTTCAGCGTCCGCATTTGGTTCAGAACTTAAATTGCTCCGTCCAAGCCGCGATTTCGCATCTTATCTGTCCGCACCGTCACATTCGTCGGGATGTTTATCCCTGCAATCGGCGTTTGCGCACAATTCGGTTTCGATATGCAGTTCGCATTCGTCGGCAATCCCGTCAATTCGTCCTGTCAAAAGATCTCCGTCGGACTCAAGCGAAATGTTTCGCATTGTTCCGTCTTTTTGAACAACATATGCTTTCACCTGCCGTGTTTCAAGTTCCGCCGCATCCAGCTGAATCGTGAGTCTTTTCAGCGCGGGGTCAATAACTATGCAGTTGTATGCGTTTTCAACATCTTCAAGCTTTTTAAGGGTTGAACTGCGTGCTGCGCCTCCCCTTCCGCCGACTGCAACCGGCGACCGGAAGATGAATCCCGTGCCGACCTGTTTTATCTGCTGTGCAGCAGCTTCAATTGCATCATGAACCTTTCGGAACGTTATTGAAATCACCGATTCCGAATTTCTTCCGTCCACCCTTGCCCACTCGGTTTCGGGCGCACCGCTGAGGGCATTTTTCTGTTCTGCCGCCGTAAAATCGATTCCGAGTTCGGCAAGTTTTCTTTCCGCCTTTTCAAAGTCACCTTTTTCCGCCATGACAGCAAGCGTTTCCGCGTTGATTCCGTCCAATGCGGCAAGGCTTAATGCAGCAGCGCAATACCTTTCATAGCATTCTTCGCATTCAATAAGGTGTTCCAGTTCCTTCTTCTCTTCTTCGCTGTATACCTCCCCCTGCACTTCGATTTCCGCAAGGCGGTACAGCTCATCAAATTCAATATGTTCGTTTTTCACACTCTGCCTCCCGTAAAAGCCTTGTACAGTATGCTCGGCTTAACTTCTCCGTCTCTCGCAAGTATATACTCCGGAATAAAATCCTCGGCACTTTTTATTAATTCTTTGTTCTGCCTTACAATTTCACTGACTTTTTTGACACAGCTCTTATGCACGGCGGTTGACCGGTGTTCTGTTTCGCTTGTTGTGAACTTCTCCGTATACACAATTTTTCGCAGCGGCACATTGCCTGTAACGGTCATCATTTCATCGTCAAGATGTGTCCGAAAATACTTGCTCCAGCCGAGAGATTTCAGAAAGGCTTCCTTTATTTCCCGTTCGGATTCATCCGCAAGGGTTTCCACCGTTTTTTTACCCATGACCCTAAACGCCTCACTTACGGATGTGGTTTTGTTATCGTCAACAGAGCCCCGAATATGCGGCAGCAGTCTTGCATAAAACAGTGCAAGACTCGACTGCGGCGGAACCTCAAGGCTCAAAAAGGCTTTAACGTAAATCAGCACTGCCGTCGCAGCAAACTGTCGGCGGGCATCGTCCCACGGTTTATAATGCGGATTACCCCCTATGTTACTTCCAAGCGTTGTTCCGTCCTCTCTCGGCGTTTCCAATGATATCGGAATATAGCCTTCCCCTGTTTCGGGGTCCTTCAGCTTGTACAGCTCCCTCTGTCGGTCTGCGAACTTATTACTGCATACAATGCTGATAAAGCCCATTATATTTTCAATATATTTATTCTCCGACCTACGCTTTTCAAGTTCTTCCAACATAGTCAGGCAGCTTATGCCAACAACATCCTCAATGTCCGCTTGCTTCACCTTGGCTTCTGTATGATAGGCGAGCCGCTTTACTTTCATTCTGCAAAACGTCATTATTTTTTCAATCAAAAAATCACGCGTTTCTATGTCACCTTTCTCCATGAATTCCTCGTATGCCGACCGAATATCCCGCTCCGTTTCGCGCATTGCATCCGACCGTTTGATAACGGCATTAATGTGCTGTTTGCGTTCCGAATGCTTGTTGTCATTTTGTTCCCGTTGCTCCATCTCTATACCTCCCTCAGTTGCACCGGAAGCAGGTGAACCCTGCCCAGTAAATCTCGTTATTGAAAGGGGCGAACTTCGGAGGCATATTTGAAAGCTCCGAAACGGCTTTCCACACCTCCGCGCTCAGCTCCCCGTTCTTCAATGCAATGTCAAACCAGTTTTTCTCCGCAAGCTCTTGTATCGTGACCCGCCGCAGATATTTTTTTGCAGCGCGCAGTGCCGCAGGCGGAGAAAGCTTGCGGCCTTTATATTGGCGGTAGAATTCGGCCATCAGCACCGCCGAAGCAAAATCATCCGCCGTCCACAGGCAGGAAATTACATATTTCACTCCCGCCGCGGCAAAACCGCCCACCATTCCGCAAAAACCCTTTGCCAAAAGCGCATCGTTCATTCCGCCGAAACAGGCCGAAAGCACAACAAGCTCAACATTTCGGCAGTCCATTCGACTTATTTCATCGGCGGTAACGATGCCGTTGCCGTATTTTTCCGTTGCATTGCCGTTTTTCAACCAGTTTCCCGCACCGGCAAACAGCAGGCACGATGAATAAAGGGAATTCGTCTCCTCCTCAAGATCAAAAAATCCATGCGTTGCAATATGGATATTTCGCTTTGTTCCGCAGTTCAGCAGATGGTTCTTGCTCGCTTCCGCACCGACAAAACAGCTTTCACCGCAATAAAGGCTCACCATATTCGCCTCAATCTCGCTGAAAGGCAGCGGGCAAATATCCTGATTTCTCAAATCGGCATAAGAAACCATGCGTTCGTTCCCGCCCGATTCGTGTTTTTTATCTTTATCACTGTCCTGCTTTGCCTTGGGCAATGCCGTTTTTTCGTTGAGCAGGTACTTCGGATTGCCGATGATAAGGCTTCCGCTGCCGTTCGCCGCCCCGTCACCGCCGAACAGGAAGTCCCTTGAGCATTCAATGATAACGAAATTATGTCTATCCCCGGGAATATCCCTTTTGGACCTTCCCAACACGTCAAAAGGCAAATTGACTGCCACATTATCCGGCGCAAGCCAAACCGTTTCAAACCCCGCCATGAATCCCTCAACCGGTTCGAGCAGGTCATGATAAAGCGATGCACGCAGCCGCTCCTTCTCATCCAAATCATCGGAATCAGCTTCATGCTGCGCTTCTTTTTGAAGAATCATGTTGAATTTTCCTGTCCGTTCGACAATATCCGACGCATTCGGAATAACAACCCGGCGGATGCTGCAATCCGTTTCCGTTTTTTGAATCACAAAAACGTCAAACGCCGCCTTTGTTTCTTCGTTCGGTGAATCCGCCTTCTCCGCCTCAAAATAAAGTGAATACTCAACAACTACCGAATTGCACGGGATCTTTCGTTTGACGGCTTCCGCCGTGATATCCGTAAATACCGTATCTTCGGGAAATTCTTCCGCAAACTCCGCCTCCATCTCACGCAGTTTTTCTCTTTCCGCTTCATAATCCGCGGATGAATCGACAAACACGCCCCGCGCCTCAATCTCTGCAAGCCTGTCCTGCGCGGCACGAATCTTTTTTGCAAGAGCAGTGTCCATCCTGCCGCTCTGAATAACGCGATTTCTCTCCTTGCCCGTCAGCGATGCCAACGCTTTGTTGCGGATTACAAATTCATACAGTGCCCAATCGTCTTTGATAACTTCCCGCAGCACGCCGTAGACCGTTAAAAACGCACGCTGAGCAAATGTCATTATACCTATCAGACGCTTATCATTGCAGTATTTTACATATTCACAGCGTTGTTTTTCGATACATTCCAATGTTTTTTTCGCACTTTCCGCTGCCCTCTGCTCTTCGTTCAGTGCGAACAGGATAACCGCTTTGTTTGTATACAAGTCCACAAGTGCTACAGGCATAACCTCCGTACTGTCCGCAACTTCCTCGGCCGCAGTTATATATCCCGATGCCGCACGGTAATCATGACGCAAGCACGCAATCCCGGCTGTCGTTGCGTTGATCGCAGCCACTCTTGAGGGTTCCAATGTCGGAGCATAAATCTCAGTCACATGCTCAATCAGCCGCATATACTCTTCGCGTTCCGCTTCGGTTGCAAAATCGCTTGTAATCAGCAGCTTCGCCGTCATGTATACGCTCACTGCGGCTTCGGCGGCACAGCGCTTGTCCGATACTTCGTTTTTGATTATGTCTTCTTTCAAAACATCGATGTCTTCCTTGAACTGCTCCGCCGTTTCCTCGTCAAATTCTAAGTAATCCAAATCATATAAGACACAGATGCCAAACTGCATCATGTACCTGCATCTGTCGGAAAATTCCGAATCATCTTCCTCCTTCATTTCTTCAAGCTCCGAAAGAAGGGTCCACAGGCGTTCCAGGTCATTCTGCCTTATGGCAACGGTACAAAGATTGAGCTTGATCACGACATCGGAGACGTCATTTTCCGTTCCCGATTCACATTTATCCTCCTCAAGTGCAGTTTTAAACCATTGCTCCGCTTTGAAAAGCTCACCCACCGTCATCCAATACAATCCGAGTGCGTTGAAATAAAACCTTCTGTTGATACAAACTTCGCCTGAATCTTTGCCGAATACGTCGCACAGCTCACCGTACCTGTCCAAATGCGGCTTGCATTCCCGGCATTCCTCGCCTTCCACAGCGAAACGAAGGATAACATACAGCGTTTTTGCTTCATAGATCAAAGCAAGCTTTCCATCCATTATTTCGGAGAATTTCCCGTTTTGCAGTTTTTCAAGGAAAATGCGGAGTTTATCGACGTTTTCTTTGATATTCTTCCCAAGCATAATCGCCAGGACTGCACGCTCTCTGCATGCAAGCTGCGTGAACCAGTTATCTTCGCCCAAAAGTTTTTGACGTATTCCGTATGATTTATCGAACGCCTCGTACGCCTCTTCGTTTTTTCCCAACGAACCTGCCGCATGTCCCAGTACCCAGTAAAAATCCGAATCCTCCTCGGTGTATTCATAGTTGGGTTCGGGAACGAATTTTTCATTTTCGGCAGCACAAATATCGTATCTGAATTGCGGATACTTCGTGTCAAGCGCAAGAGCAATCGAAGCTACGATTTCCCGATGCTGCGGACTTCCCTCTCCTGCCCGCCTGCGGCTGCATTCAACCAGATACCGCATCGCGCGGAGCGCGAGCTCCTCTTCTCCCCGTTTCAAAAGATACGATGAGATATTCAAAAGCAGGTCCGGTGTGTCTTCGTTGTTTTCGCCGTAAACTGTTCTGTCGTTCGGATGTTGTTTCGAGAATACGCCGACAACGTCCTTTTTCGAAATGCCGCCGTCGGACAGCGCAAGAACGCAGTCCGCCGCCTCGAAAACATTGGCTTTATCCGTGTTGAGTCTATATTCGTTAAAGGCGATCATTTTGACAACGTCGTCGCAATCCTTTTTGAGCACTGCATTCTGCTTCGGCGTTCGAAACCGGAAATATTCAAGCACGATCGCAATTCGCCTGCACCTGAGATAAATCATCTCTATGTCAGATTCATTATTCCGAATACGTATTAACCGCTTTTTGCTGCCCGATGCAATGTCGTCCATTATTCTGTCTAATTCCGCCTTTTCCGCCTGTTCGATCGCCTCACTTATCTCCGCATATTTTTCCTTTGCTTCCCGTTTCAAACCCAGCCTCCGCAGTGTATTAAGTGCATTATGTGTAAAAATAAAACAGTATTAAAACAGTCCCGTCATGCAGCGTACCGAATATCGGTTCGCTCTTAAAACCGTATGCGTTGGAACAGCAATTTGCCGAATGATTCAATGACCGATATAAGTTTAACTGACTGCTGACATGATTTTACCATACACGAACGCCGATTTCAATTGCTTTGTCGAAAAAAGCCAATTTTTCCCGCAAAGTTTTTTCGCAGGGAAAAACGGCTTTCCGCAGTCCGCAGGCTGTCATTTTGTTATATTCTTCCGGTGCAAAAGTACTGTGTAATTGCCGCACACTCGCGCAGATAGTTGTTCACGATAAGCGGAGAAAAATCCTTTGCGGATACGCCGTTCACATCGTATCCGAGTTTTTTTGCAATGCGGGAAGCGCGGAACACATGGAAGCGGGTTGTGACGAACGCGACCCGAGGATTGCTTTCGGCTGCCGCACCGCTGCCGTTGAACAGCCTGTTGATAATATCAAATGAGAAGATAAAGTTTTCCTCCGTGCTTTGGGACTTGCCTTCCTCAATTATACTGTCGGCGGGTACGCCCGCCGCAACAAGCCATTTTTTCATTACTGAGGCCTCGGTGCTGCTCTCGCCTTCACCCATTCCGCCGCTCACGATTATGAGCAGATCCGGATTCTGCTCATAGCAATCAAGTGCGCGGTCAAGGCGGTTGCGCAGCACAACGGACGGCAAGTCTCCGCGTATGCCCGCACCGAGAACGATCAAAACATCCGCCTTCTCCGGCTCGGCAGTCGTTTTTGAGTTTGCAAGAATAAGCGTTGTTGTCGCCGCAAAAAGCAAAGCAAACAGTACATACGCCGAAATCATTGCGTATTTTAAAATTTTGCCGACGATGCTGACGCTCCACCACGATGAAAGCAGCGGGTAGAATACCCCGACAACAATAAGCGGAATTCCGATAACAAAGGGCATTACAATGCCAAGGTTTAAATTGCTGATGCTTGCTGCCCCGATTCCTTCAGCCACAAGCAGAAAGCCTGCAATGCTCAAGATGATACGAAATATCATTTTCTTCAAAGTATTTGTTCCTTTCACATTTTCAGCGTCACAAAAAAGTGCAGCATGAGTATACCATGCAAAGTATTAAAATGCAATTGAACGCACGACAATGCCTCCGAATGTTCATTTTTTTGTTGACAAGCCCGACCTTGCGGGTGTAAAATGACATCGGAACACGGGAAAGCTTCGGTTTTGCCCGCATATGCTGTATATGCAGGCCGAAGCGTTGTTTCATCGGAGTTCCGACCTTATTTTTTTGCTGAAAGGAGTGGATTTAATTATGACGATTTCGGTTAAAGATATTTGCTTCGGCTCTTTGCTCGTCCACTCCGTTTTTCTGCCGGTTCCGCATGTTTCTCTGCCGCATAGCGCATGAGGACTTGTGCTGAATACGGTTTTGGTGAGCTGCGCCGACACGGGTCATTCGAACCCGACGAGGGCGGCTTTTTTTGTTCGCATTTTCAACGCCGTGCGGCGTGAACCGAAAACCCCGCCGAATAAGTTTTTTGCAGACTATGCCCTTTTCGAATTCACACTCGGAAGCGGCACACAGGTCAGTTTCGCCGAGAGCGAACACAGAATGCGGCACAATAATAAAAAATAAGGGAAACAGATAAAATGAACACAAATGACTCTTTTAACCAAACAAAAACCGTCACCGCACGCATTGTCAGCGTGCATAAGAACCGTTTTCAAATCGCATTGGATTCAGCGGAGCGGAAGGCGGCGGAACATGATGCGGTGCTTGCCGGACGGCTGCTTTATCGCGGCGAAATTCCCGTTGTGGGTGATTATATTGTGGCGGAGTTTGAAACATCCCCCGCCGGAAAGCCTGTCGGTGATGCGCGAATTGTTTCGATACTGCCGCGCAAAAGTCTGATCACAAGGCCCGAATACCGCGTCGGAACGCAGAACATGGCGGCAAATGTTGACATTTGTTTCCTTGTTGTTTCGGCAAATGCGGATTTCAGCGTCAACCGCATTGCACGTTACGCTTCCGCTGTTCTTCAGGGCGGTTCAAAGCCCGTGGTTGTGCTCACAAAGGCGGATCTATGTTCCGACCTTAGCGAATACATGCACCGAATCAACGAAATCTGCGGCAATATTCAAATGCACTGTGTAAGTTCAAAAACCGGAGTCGGCATTGATGAATTGCGTCAATACCTCGTTCCCGGAACAACGATCGGGCTGTTCGGTTCATCCGGCGTGGGCAAGTCAACGCTTATCAACACCCTTCTCGGAAGGGAAATTATGCGCACGGGCGATATTCGCGAAAAGGACGACAAGGGGCGGCACACAACAACGCATCGGCAGCTTATCGAGGCGGACGGCGTTTTTCTTGTGGACACTCCGGGCATGCGTGAATTCGGCATTTGCGAGGCGGAAGAGGGGCTTCACGAGGTTTTTCGGGATATTGAAGAAACAGCACGGCAATGCCGTTTCCGCAACTGCACCCACAAAAACGAGCCGGGCTGCGCCGTGCGGCAGGCAATTGAAGACGGTGTGCTCTCGCAAAAGCAATACGATCTGTATCTTGCTCTGCAAGCCGAGAACAGTGTGCGGACCGCAAGCGAAAAACGGGCGCAAAAGAACAAAAAAATGATCGGAATCTCCAAAAAGCGAAAGGAGCTTCGGAATAATCACTGAGGAACGCCCTCGGCGGAACCCGCCGCGGGACAGACACGGGCACCGCCTCGGTTCGTAAACAGCAAACCGCAGCGGTGCCCGATTTTTTTCGTTTTTCGTTCAGCTTCGATACAATCGTTCACTTTGCCGAGGCCGTTCGCATTTTTCATGCAGCCGTGCCGAAAAATTCTTTAAGGTTCAGCGTTTGTACCTCCGCACGTCAAAGGTTTCTCCAAGCAGAGTTTCCTTATGCAGGGTTTCGAATTTTTCCGGTTCAAAATCCTTTCGTATCGTGATCGTGTTCAGGCAGTCGTAACCAAGCCTGCGATAAAGCCGAATTGCGCGTTCATTGCGGGCGGCCGCCTCTATATACATCGATTCCGAATACTGTTTGACCGTTGATTCAAGCAGCTTTATTGCTTCCGATCCTATGCCGCGCCCTTGGAACTCAGGCAGGATGAACAGATCTTCAAGCCAATCCGCCGCCGCTCCGCGGCTTCCGAGGTGCGCAAACCCGACCGGGCTTAATTCGGCACCGTCTTTCGGCAGGATAAAAAAGAACCTGTGACCCTCCGCCGTCCATGCGCAAAGATCCGCCCGCGCTTCGGCATCCGTCTGTGTTTCGCCGTTGTGCTCAAGCCAAAATCGCTTTATTAAACAGCAGGCTTTGCCGGCATCCGTTCCGTCGCCGCCGTCCGCAGCGGGCAAATACTCAAAAAGCCGGATCCCGCAGCATTTTTCGCCGTGCATCGGTTCAGTTTTATTCTCATTCAAGTCATTTTTTTCCATATTTTTGTCGTCTTTTTCCATATTTTTGTCGTCACCGCCGATTCGGCCCGTTTATCCGCAAACCGCTTCGTCCGGAGTTCCCCTTTACTGAGCCTGCGTGCAAATACTAAGCTTGCGTGCGAATTGAAAAATGTTCCAAATGCATCGATTCATCCGAAACGATTTCCAACGTGACGCCGGGGAAAGCCTGCCGAAGTTCCTCGCGGCTGTGTTCGCGAAGAAGTGCGGCAACCGTCGGACTTGCGGCAACCGTGAAACGCTGCTGCGCACCGGCTCCCTCGCTCACGCGGGCGATCAGCGCGGAGCGGATTTTAAGCGCAACGGTTTCCGCATTGAGCACTTTGCCCGAGCCTTTGCAGTAGGGGCAGGTCGTTTGCAGCGTGTCCGCAAGGTTTGCGCGGAGCTTCTTACGCGTCAGCTCAACAAATCCGAGTTCCGTCATGCCGAGTATCACCGAACGCATCCTGTCACCGCGCAGTGCTTCGCGTAAAGTTGCAAGCACGGTTTCTTTATCCTCTTTTTCCTCCATATCGATGAAATCGATAATGATTATTCCGCTGAGATCACGCAGGCGCAGCTGGCGGGCAATTTCAACGGCAGCCTCGCAGTTTGTTTCCACAATGGTCTTGCGCAGACTTGCTTTGCCGACATTTTTCCCCGTGTTCACATCAATGCTGACGAGTGCTTCCGTTTGGTCGATAACAAGATACGCACCGCTCTTAAGCCAAACTTTGCGGGAAAGCGCAGCGTTTATATCGTCTTCAATACCGAGAACGTCGAAAAGGTTCGTTTCTCTGTCCCGCAGTTCGATCCTGTCCGCAAGTGCGGGATCGTTGTCCTCCGCGATCTCAAGCAGCCGATAATACTGAGTGCGATCGTTAACCACAAGCGATCGTATATCCGCTTTCAGCAAATCACGAATCGTGCGTGAAAGCAGTGATTCCTCCCTTCGAATCAGCTTCGGTGCGGGGGAAACTTTATAAATGCGTTTCAGCTCCGCCCATTGTTCGGCAAGCATTTGAATGTCTGCCGCAATCTCCGCTTCGCCGCGCCCTTCGGCAGCGGTTCGGACAATTGCGCCCGTGCCCGGCGGATTGCATTTTTCGATTATGCCGCGCAGGCGCGCGCGTTCCGCCTCGTTCGTTATCCGCTTGCTGATGCCGATAAAATCAACCATCGGAAGGAACACAAGCAGATGCCCCGGAAGATAAATCTGAGTGCTGACCCTTGCGCCCTTTGTGCCGTGCGGTTCTTTAACAATTTGAACCATTATTTCCTGCCCGGGCTTAACATCCGGACAGACATGCGGATTTTTTTGTTTCGGCAGCACGGCTCCCCCGGGAAGCTGCTCATTCTGCTTGTCGCCGACGTATAAAAACGCATTTTTATCCTCTGATATGTCAACAAATGCCGCCTCCATTCCGGGCAGAACATTGCTGACCCTGCCCTTGTAAATGTTGCCGACGAGCATATCGTTGCTGCGCTGCTCAATGTGAAGCTCAACCGTTTTTCCGTCCTCAAGAAGAGCAACGCGGGTGCGGTACGGGTTTGTGTCAATAACAATTTGCTTATCGACAGTCTGTTTATGCACGGGCTGCGGAATTTCCGGCTCACCGATTATTTTCATGCTATCACCGTCCAATCCATTTCAATATTTCGGCGGTTGACGCTTGAATTTGCGCTTGTGCCGAGTTTTTTATAAAATGCACCGAGCAAAAGTTCGGGGGAAAGTCCGCCCTCCGCCGTCAGTTTGCCGCGCAAACGGAGCTTTGCGGTCCTGCCGCCGAATTCCGAAACTGAAAGCCCGAGCAGCATCGGGCGAATGTCCACGTCCTTTATTCCGCCTTTTGTCTTTTTGGAAACGATGATTTCGCCTCCGTTCAGAATTTCGTCAACGGCAGCATAAAATGCCTCCCGCGGCACGGACTCAGCGAATTCAAGTTCAATATCGTATTCGGCAGAACGCATCAGCGGCGTGAGCGAGGCTTTGAACTCTCCGGCATCAACGGCGTCAACAATGTGCACGCCCTGCGGAAGGACCGCATTCACTCTGCGCTTAAATTCCGCAGGAGAAACGTATTCCGAAAGCATAACATCAAAATACTCGCAGTCGGAAGTATAGCCCACGCTTAATGCGGTTGCAAACGAAAGCAGCGGATGCGGGTTAAAACCGTTTGAATACGCAAGCGGAAGATCGGCGCGCCTGAATGCGCGTTGAAAAAGCCGCTGCATGTCCAGATGGGAAACGAACATTACCTGTTCATGTTTATAAAACGACGCAATGATTCTCATTCCGACAGTTCCTCTCCTTCGATATTTTTGCGGGAATCTTCATTTTGAGCATGTTCCGACCCGACAGCCTTTTTGCGGATTTCCCAGACGGAATCGGGCTTGTGCATATCACAAAGCGTGCCGCACCTGTCCCCGAAACAGCCGTTGCAGTTAAGGCGGCAGTCGCCCGTTACAATGCCTTCCCGTGAACGCAGATATTCACGCCTGAGGTAGTCCATGCCGACGACCGAATCCATATGCTGCCACGCAAGCGGTTCATCGATTCCGATGCGCCTGTTTCCGAACTGTTCCACGGTGAGCCCGTTTTCGGCAAAGGCCTCTTCCCACGCGTCCTTTTTGAACCTTTCGTCCCATGAATCAAACCTTGCACCGCGCTTATATGCTCCGATGATGACCTTTGCAAGGCGGCGGTCTCCGCGTGCAAAACATGCCTCCAAACGGCTGGTTTCCGAAAAATGGCAATTGAACTCAACCCCGCGTATGCCTTTCAGCGCGGAACGCAGCAATGCCTGCCGGCGCAGAACTTCTTCGGTTGAAATCTGCGGCTCCCATTGGAAGGGAGTGAACGGCTTCGGAACAAAAGTTGAAGCCGAAACCGTGCAGCGCAGCCCTTTGCCGCGCTTGTCCTTCGGCATTTGATAGAATAAGCGGCTGACCTTGCGTGCAAGCTCCGCAATGCCGAGAATGTCTTCATCCGTTTCTGTCGGCAATCCTATCATAAAATAGAGTTTCACTCCCTGCCAGCCCGATTCAAACGCATCACCGACGGCGCGGAGCAGATCCTCTTCGCAAACGCCCTTGTTGATAACGTCGCGCAGTCTCTGTGTGCCTGCTTCGGGCGCAAACGTCAGGCCGCCCTTGCGGACGCTCTGCATTTTTTCAAGATCATCCTTAAGGAATGAATCTATGCGGAGACTCGGGAGAGAAACCGAAACGCGGTTTTTTGTGTACCGTTCAAGGATCTCCGGAACCGTTGCATGAATCTCGGAGTAATCTCCGCTTGAAAGCGAAAACAGGGAGATTTCGTCATAGCCCGTGCAGCCGAGCTGCCTGTCCGCATAATCAATAAGCGTTTTCGGCTTTCGTTCGCGTATCGGGCGGTAAATAAATCCCGCCTGGCAGAACCTGCATCCGCGTGTGCATCCGCGGAAAATCTCAAGCGCAACCCGATCGTGAACGATGTTCATATACGGAACGACAAGATCACCCGTGAATTCCGCAGCATCCAGATTTCGGACGATTCTGCGCGTGATCCTGTCGGGTGCGGACGGTTCCGTCTTTACAATTCGGCTGAAATTGCCGTTTTCGTCATATTTCGCTTTGTAGAATGCAGGAACGTAAACGCCTTCGATTTTTGAAAGTTCGATGAGCATATCGCGCTTGTTCAACCCTCTCCGGCGGCATTCCGCATAAACATCCATAAAATCGTTCACAAGCTCCTCGCCGTCGCCGAAAAACATAACGTCCATGATTTCCGCAACGGGTTCGGGATTGCACACGCAGGGGCCGCCCGCTGCAATAAGCGGCATGTCCTCTCCGCGTTCGCTTGCGAGGAACGGTATGCCGCTCAGTTCAAGCACGGTCAGAATATTCGTGTAGCACATTTCATACAGCAGCGAAAACCCGATAACATTGAATTCACGCAGCGGTGAACGCGTTTCAAGCGAAAAAAGCGGCTCGTTGTTTTCGCGCAGCTGTTCTTCCATGTCAACCCACGGCGCATATACACGTTCGCAATATGTATCCGCACGCTTGTTAAGAATATTGTAAATTATTCTCGACCCAAGGTGACTCATGCCGATTTCGTATGTGTCGGGGAAGCAGAGTGCAAATCGAAACTCCGCTTCTGCCTTGATGCGCATATTCAACTCGCCGCCCATATAACGCGCGGGCTTTTCAACCTTTGCAATGAGCCTGTTAAGTTTATTTTTGTCCAAAATCTATATCCGTCCTTTCGGTAAGGAAAATCAATCAGCGTTTATTCGGTATATTCAGCATGTCCGGCATTTGCGGACACGGTCCGCCGTCGGAGCAGATTATTTTTCTTTATGTCGATGCGTACATATACTCAGGCTACATTATACCCTTATCAGCGGGTTTCCGCAAGTTCATACGGCGCATTTTTCTCTTTGCCGAGCAGGAAGGAAATCTAAATTATAAATATATCATATAAGGGCAAAATTTCGTCACATCCTTATAGACATTTGATACCGACGCTGTTAAAATATATATGTTGGCGGGTCTGTTTCACTGTTTTTCGCAAAAAATCGTGCATACAAATCTATTTTGCGAAAAGCGGGTTATCCGTTCCTGCTTCAATTCTATTTTTACGGAGGTAATTGCATGAAAGCGATTAAAAAGTTCCTTGCCCTGCTGCTCACGGCGGTTATGGCATTCACCGTTGTTCCCGTTTTTGCTGCACAAAGCAGCTCCGTGCCCGAAAAGGCTCTGAGCGCGGGGCGTTTGTACGGCTATCGCGTGTTTGACGATGACGATACGCTGTCCTATGCCTGGATTTCCTTCACGGCAGACAATCCCGCCGCCGTGACCGAGGAACAGGTTGAGGAAAATGCGTTCGATGACTATACGAACATGAACTGCGGCGCATATGTAAACGGATATGTTTACGGTTTTGCCGAAAACGGGTATTTTTACCGTGTCAACACCGCCGACTGGAGCCGCGAAAGGCTTTTTGCCGATGCAAGCAGCTATAACGGTTGGAGCGATATGACTTTTGACTACACGACCGGCCGGCTGTATGCCGTTGCATACAACCTCCCGTGGGACTCCGGCGATGATGAAACGGCAATCGAAGCAAGCTTTCTTGTCACCATCGACCTTCTCACATACGAAATCACTCAGGTAGCACAAATCACAACCGGCATTTTGACTCTTGCGGCGGATGCACAGGGCGAGCTTTACGGCATTGCAATGGACGGCTGCCTGTACCATATCAACAAGCAGGACGGCTCAACACGAAACATCGGCAGCACCGGCCAAGTTGTATCCTATGCACAGAGCATGTGCTATGATTACAACACCGACACCATGTATTGGGCTCTCTGCAACATCTCTCAGGGCGTGCTTTGCAGCGTTAACCTCGAAACCGGCGCCGCCTCGCGTCTCGGCATTATCGGCGGCAACACCGAAGTCGTGTCCCTTTTTGCCGTTCCCGAAAGTGAACCCGTTGTTCACGTTGAAAGCGTTGATATCGAACCCGCCGAAGCAAGCATTGACGTTGGGCTGACACTTCAGCTCTCCGCCTCCGTTTCGCCTGAAAATGCAACCGAAAAACGCGTTTCATGGTCAACTTCCGACGCAGGCATTGCAACAGTCAACGAAAACGGCGTTGTTTACGGCAGCACGGCAGGCACAGCCGTTATCACCGCAGCAAGCCTTGACGGCGGCATTATCGGAACCTGCACAGTAACGGTCAATGCAGCAGCATCAAGTTCCGATTATCAACGGGTTGACACGCTTGAAAGCGGCGGAGATTACCTTATCGTCACCCGCGTCGGCGGTCAGGCATACGCGCTTGTCAACCGCAACGCTTCCCCGAACAATTTTGCCGCAATGCTCGTTCCTGTCGTTCTCTCGGCGGACGGCGAGTATGTTCTTTCCCCGCTGGACAGCTCCGAATCAATGGATGACCTGCTTTGGGCGGCAAACGGCGATTATACAAACGGTTTTTCCTTCCGTTCCGTCGGCAGCGGTCTGTATTTTGCCGGTCTAACCTACTGCAACTGGACTGCAATAAACCAAACCGAGGATCTTTGGCTCCCGCTCGAACATACCGACGGAGGAACAGCCAAAACCATCCTCAAATCCGTCCGCGCCGAACAAATTGACCCCACGGCAGTGAAACTCTATGCCGGCATTACGACCGGATATTTCAATTCCGTGATTTTTGATTACGTTCGCATTGCGGATGCAGCCAATGTTGAATTTTACAAATTCGGCAGCTCCGGTTCGGAGTATGCCCTCGGCGATGTCAACATGGACGGCAGCGTTTCCGTATCCGATGCACTGATGGTTCTTCGCTTCACAATGGGGCTTGAAACACTTTCCGATGCTCAGCTTGAACTTGCCGATTTCAACGGTGACGGCACGGTAAGCACTGTTGATGCGCTTGACATTCTTCGCGCAGCAATTTGATGTTTGCCCGCTTGATCCTCTGTTCCGATTGATTTTTTAAGCAATTCTCGGCAAAGCCGAACGCAAAAGCTTCCCATGCGGAAGCCTGCCGTTCGGCTTTTTTTGCATTCGTGCTCCGGGAGTGCGGTTTTTTGCTCAGGCAATTGATATTTCTGCAAAAAAATGTTATGATAAGTTTATGAATGCTGTGTTCAAATTCATACAGGACGGATAATGCATATGAAACAAATAACGGAAAAACGCATAAAGTCGCCCATGCCGGCTTATACGGCGGCGGCGTGCATAATCGTTTTCGGGTTGATTTTCCCGCTGTACAGGGTGTACGGCATTGTTCTTGTTGCCGTTATTGCGGCGGCGGCATACTTTTTTTCAAAGAAATGTTTCTTTAAGGATAAGATTATTCAAGAGGAATCCGAGCCTGTCTTCCGCACGGGTATCGCGGAGCTTGACGAATCCCTCGAACAGGCGAATGTGCTTATCGAGCAGCTGCGCCGGGCAAATATCAGCATCAAAAACCCCGCCGTCAGTGCGCATATCGACAGAATGACCCGCTCCGGCGACGCAATTCTTGCCGAGCTTAATGCGCATCCCGAAAAGGCAAGGAAGCTGCGCCGATTCCTGACATATTATCTGCCGACTTCCGTAAAATTCATGCAGACCTATGCCGAGCATGAAGCCGCACCCACGGGCGGCGAAAACTCCGCCGAGATCATGCGCGGCATTGAAAACAATTCCGAAACGATCGCCAAGGCGTTCGAAACAAGCCTCGACTCACTTTATGCCGGAGAAGCATTGGACATTTCGTCCGATATCGACGTTCTTAACGGAATGGTGAACGCAAAAACGAGCATGTTCGAATAATGTTCTGCCGCGAGGCTGCATCCGTAAACGAACAGTAAAAAAACCGACTTAAAAATCAAAGCGCATTCAGCGGAAAGGAAAACAAATGGAAACCAACGACAAAACAACAGCAATGCCCACTCTGACTCTCGACCCGTTCGGCGCACAGGCTGCGGCGGAACAACAGACCGCAGCTGCGGAACCCGTCAAAACCTGCGAGGAACTCATGCAGGAGAACTCCAATCTCTCCGCCGACGAGCTTGCCGCCGTTGATGCCTTTGCGAAGCAGATCGACATCACCAATTCGGCGCAAATTATGTGTTACGGCGCGGACGGACAGAAAAAAATGGCTGATTTTTCCGAAGGTGCGCTTGAAAACGTCCGCACAAAGGATCTCGGGCAGACGGGGGACATGATAACGGATCTTATCGGCGAGCTGCGCGGGTTCGATGCAGCTGCGGACGAAAAGGGCTTCTTGGGATTTTTCCGCAAAAAATCCGCCAAAGTTTCCGCACTCAAAGCAAAATACAACAAGGCCGAAGTCAATGTTGAACGCATTGCCGGCGAGCTTGAAAAGCACCAGATAACCCTGCTTAAGGATGTTTCAATGCTGGATAAAATGTACGAAGAAAACCTGCTTTATTTTAAGCAGCTGACAATGTACATCCTTGCGGGCAAAAAAAAGCTTGAAACCGAGCGCGCAACCACCCTCCCCGCACTTGTGCGGAAAGCGGAGCAGAGCGGTTTGCCCGAGGATGCTCAAAAGGCACGCGATTTTGCCGATATGTGCACAAGGTTCGAAAAGAAGATTTATGACCTTGAACTCACCCGAAACATCTCCATTCAAATGGCACCGCAGATTCGCCTGATTCAAAACAACGACACGATGATGGTCGAAAAAATACAAACCACCATTGTGAACACAATTCCCCTTTGGAAGAGCCAGATGGTCATTGCACTCGGGCTTGAGCATTCGCGTCAGGCTGTGGAAGCGCAGCGTGCTGTCACGAATATGACGAATGAGCTTCTGAAAAAGAATGCGGAACTGCTGCATTCCTCCACCGTTGCTGTTGCCGAAGAGAGCGAACGCGGCATTGTGGATATTGAAACGCTCACCGAAACCAACGAAAAGCTTATTGCAACCATGGATGACGTGCTCCGCATTCAGCGTGAAGGTCACGAAAAACGTGTTGCGGCGGAAGCTCAAATGGCAAAAATCGAATCCGAGCTGCGCAAGAAACTCGTTGATGTCACCGGCCTCGGCGGCAGTGCCGCAAAATAAGCCTGCATTTCAATCAATCGTTTTAAACTGTTTTATTACTGCGGAGTCGAACTCCGGGAAGGCGGAAAGATGAAATCTCTTTTCAAAAAGTTCTCAACGGCTGTCATCGTTCTTGCAGCGGTCGCCCTGCTTTCGGTGCCGCTTCTCGGCGGCGCAAGGCTTGCGGCGGATTGCGGACGAATCGAAAAAAAGTTCAATCATTTTGCGGCCGAAACCGATAAACACGGCAATAATTTCGAGTCCGACATGGTTGTTTTTGCAGCAAATGCCGAGAGCCTTTGCGATGAGGCAGCGCGCATCACGGGGGAGGATTCTCCCGCCGTGCGCAGCCTTCAAAACGATCTTGCCGAATACGAAAAATGCGGTTCCGCATTTGAAAAATTTGATTGCTTCAAACGTTTGCTTGCGGATGCAAAGCGCGTTTATGCCTCCGTTCCGGAGGGAAGCGTTACCGACAGCCTTATGACGGCAATGGACGGCATCGAATCGGCCGATTCGCGAATTTCACGCACCTATGGGGCAAAATACTCCGAATGCATGAAATCGCGTTCCGATCTGCTTTCCGGCGGGCTGTCCTCCGCAATTGCAAAAATCTACGGAATCGGAGGGAAATAACACCGACAAATGAAATCTTCAAAGCTTAAATTGGCATCGATAGTCCTTGCCGTTGTGCTGTGCCTGCTTGTGCTTTCCGCTCCTGCCGGCGCCGTCGTTCAGCCGAACCGCGACTTTTATGTTTTGGATAACGAAAACGTGCTTTCGGCAGAAACAGAAAAATACATCATTGACCGCAATCTGAACCTTGTTTCCAACTGCAAAGGTGCACAGGTTTGTGTTGTTGTGACGGACAGCACGAACGGGCAGGATATCGAGGAATATGCAACGGAGCTCTTCAACGCTTGGGGCATCGGCAGCAAGACCGAGGACAACGGCGTGCTGATTCTGTTCCTGACGGATGACGACAACTATTGGATAATGCCCGGCATCGGGCTTGAAAGAGTCCTTACCGAGCGCGTTCTCCGTCAAATCATAGATGACGACTGCGAACCCTCATTTGCAAGAAAGGATTATGACAGCGCGGCAAAAGCAACGTTCATCGCGATTAATCAGGTTGTCTGCAATTACTACAGTCAAGATCCGAACGGTTCGGGTGATTCGGATAATTTTCCGAACAACAACGGCAATAATTATTATCCGGATGACCACCCCGGTTATAACTCCGGCAGTTCCTGTCTTTCATGCGGTTCCTGCCTCGCACTCAGCTGCGCGGCATGCGGGAGCTGCGGCTCGTGTTCGGGAGGAAGTTTTATGGGCATTATTATTGTAATCATCATCGTGTTTGTTTTCTTTAAAATCATCGCTTCCATCGGCAGAGGCGGGCGGCGTCCCCCCCGTCCCCCTCGCGGCGGAGGCTTCGGCGGCGGTTTCGATCGCCGTCCTCCTCGCGGCGGTGGTTTCGGCGGCGGCTTCGGCGGCGGCGGTCGCGGAGGTTTCGGCGGCGGCGGACGCAGCGGCGGCTTCGGCGGCGGTCGCGGCGGCGGCTTCGGCGGCGGCGGAGGCGGTTCGCGCGGCGGCGGTGCAGGAAGGCGATAAGCTGTTTTCAGACTTCTGCCGTATAAATTTTATAATCTAATAGCCGACAGCCCGAAGGACATTTCATCCTTCGGGCTGTTTGCCGTTAAAGCGGTTTTGCACTTTCAATCAAAAGCTGATCGGCTTTGATTTTGAGGCGGTTTTCGGCTTATGCTCAATCCGCGAACCCTTCTTCAAGCCCGTCAAACACAACGCGCAGCTCCGCATCGGTATCTTCGGGCGGAGCTTGTTTGCCTGCATAATCGAGAATGGTTTTGATTGCACTGAGCCTGTCGGAGGGCTTCAGCTCCTCGCTTGTGACCATATCAACAAGCGCTTTCAGCGCAAGCCTGCTCAGGCGCGGTGCGGAGTATTTGCCTGCCGCAGCGCGTGCGGCAGCTTTGCCCGTTTCAACGGCAGTGCCGCCGGCGTTCGCAATTTTTGTTTCGGCATTGGTTTTTGCCATTATAATTCCTTTCGCCTGCTCCCGCGACAATAATATTATACACTGTTTTCATTCGGAAATAAAGCATTAAAAAAAGCGAATTGCGATTTTCATATCATTTTTCAACCAAAAAATCAAGAGGTCTGCTGTACGGCTTTATGTATAGCATTCGGTCTTTTTGCAATTGCCGATTGCAAGAGCAGAGTGTTATAATATTATTAGGGCAGTAAATGCGGCCTTCCGCCGTGCGGATGCGCTGATTTTGCCTTTGCCCGGGGAACTTTGATTTTAAACTGTTCAGGGTTCCCAAAATATGAAAAAGCCAACGCAAAGCCCGTGGAATCTGAAGCAGAGCAGTTCCAAGCAGACAGAGTTTCTGCCGAGCAAGCCGTTCGAATGAATCGGAACTCCGTTCACTCGTGCGGCTCTGCGGCGTCGGGCGTGCCGAATTTCACCCGCAAAACCTCCCTGCCCCGAAGGTGAGGACGCATACCCCGAAAATGCGGCGGAACGGCGGCGCGGCTTTGCCGGTTCTCTGCAAAAATTCATAACCGAAAGGATGCACCGAATGCATGAAACTTATCCTTCACGGCACGCCGAATTCTCGGCAGCGTGAATTTTTTCTTTCCCGCGCAAGGCACACGGCCTACGGCGGAGCGCGCGGCGGCGGCAAAAGCTGGGCCATGCGCCGCAAATTTGTGCTTCTTGCGCTGCGATATCCCGAACTGAACCTTCTGCTTTTGCGTCGAACGCTGCCGGAGCTGCGCGAGAACCATATCATTCCGCTGCAAAGGGAACTTTACGGCATTGCGCCCTATAATTCAACCGAGCGCGTGTTCAGGTTCCCCAACGGGTCGCGAATCAAACTCGGTTATTGCGACACGGCGCAGGATGTTTACCAATATCAGGGGCAGGAATATGCAATCATCGGCATGGAAGAAGCAACGCACTTTACGGAAGAACAAATGCGGTTTTTGACGACCTGCAACCGCACGACACGAACGGATATTTCGCCGCGCATGTATTACACCTGCAACCCCGGCAACGTCGGCCATGCATGGGTGAAGCGTTTGTTTATCGACAGACAGTATCAGCAGGGTGAAAATGCAGAGGATTACAATTTCATTCCCGCAAAAATCTATGACAACAGGATTCTTATGAATGCCGATCCGAATTATGTGAAGCAGCTTCTCGCCCTGCCGGAAGATTTGCGAAGGGCGCACCTTGACGGCGACTGGGATGTTCACGCAGGGCAGTACTTCCGCGAGTTTTCGCGTGAAAAGCACGTTGTTGCCCCGTTTGAAATTCCGCATTGGTGGCGCCGATTCCGTTCGATGGACTGGGGGTATAACGACCCCTGCTGCGTGCTTTGGCACGCGGCGGACGGCGAAGGCAGGGTTTTCACCTATCGTGAACTGTATGTTCGGCAAACACTTGCGGGCGATGTTGCACGGCGCGCCGTTGAACTGAGTCGCGGAGAAAACATTGCCTACACCGTTGCATCACCCGATATGTGGCAAAAGCGCGGCGCGGTGCTTTCCGCAAACGGCGGGTTTGAAGGCGAAACGCTTGCAGAGCTTTTTGCAGCCGCCGGAATGCCGCTCACGCCTGCGGACAATTCAAGGATCGCGGGCTGGAACTGTATTCGCGAATACCTTGCGCCGCGGTTTGAAACGGCAAACAACGGCAGGCAGCCCATGTGGCAATGCTTCGGCACCTGCGAAAATTTGATTCGTCAGCTTCCTCTTCTGCAATATGACAAATGTAATTGCGAAGACGCGGCCGACGGCAATGACCACGCGCCGGAAGCTTTGCGCTACGGCCTTATGAGCCGCCCGCGCCGAAGTCAGCAGCCGATCGTTAAAAAGGCACGCGCATATGACCCTCTTTCCGTGCCGGAACGAGCTTCGGGCTGGCTGTAAATTCATCTCTCGATACAGAAAAACAGGAAAGGATACTTAAAATGAACAATATCATACTTCCTCCGCCGCCAGCGGCGAAGCCCGCCGAAGCGGAAGAAACGGAAAAGCTTTATACGCTTTTCAGAGAATATTACGATGCATACGCAGCGGAACGCGCACGGCTTGACCGATGCGAAAGAATGTATCGCGGCGACCATTGGGGCGATATTCCCCAAAAGGATGCCGGCGAGCCGCGTCCCGTGACGCCGATAATCCAAAGCACCGTTGAAAACGTTCGGGCGGATCTTATCGATTACCTGCCGGAGGCGATAATCAGTGCGGACAGCAGGGAATATGACGAGCTTGCTGAGCTTATGACCCGAATAATACGTGAAAATCACCTCAGATGCGCCTATGACGATGAATATGCAAAGTTGACTCACGACCTGCTTGTCGGCGGGTACAGCGTGCAGCAAGTCGGCTTTGATCCGGATGCGAACGGCGGAATCGGCGGAGCGTATATAAAGCACGTTGACAATCGAACCGTTATGTTCGACCCGCTGTGCAGTGACCTTCAGGACAGCCGCGCCGTGTTCAAATTCACGCATCACACGCGCGACTGGTTCATGCAGCATTATCCGAAACAGGCGGCGGAACTTCGGGAGGACGGGTTCATGCTTGACACCGCAACGGACGAAATCATTTCCCCCGCGTTTTCAAAAAGCATACTTTTAATCGAATGCTGGCTGCGTGAATACGATTCCAAAGCCGGGAAACACCGTGTTCATATGGTCAAGCTTGCGGGCGGAATGAAGCTTGAGGACAGCCGCCGAGTAAAAAAAGAGGGCTATTTCGCACACGGCGAATATCCGTTTGTTGTCACAACGCTTTTTGAACGCAAAGGAAGCTGCCTCGGTTACGGTTTTGTTGACATGTTCTGCACGGCACAGATTTATTCCGATAAGCTCGATCAAATCGTGATGAAAAACGCCCTGCTTGCAAGTCACAACAAGCTTTTGATAACGGGCGCAAGCGGGTTTGATCCCGCCGACCTGCGCGACTGGTCCAAAGAGGTCCACACAGGCGATAACCTGAACGGCATAACATGGTTCAGCACGGCTCCGCTTCCTTCTTATATGCTGCAATACATTTCGGAAATGCGCAATTCCATCAAGGAAGAATCCGGCGCAAACGAATTTGCGCGCGGCATGACCCACGCAGGCGTCACAAGCGGCACTGCGATAGCTGCCCTTCAGGAAGCAAGCAGCAAGCGTTCCCGTATGGCAGCGCGCAGCATACATGCTGCATTCCGCAAGGCCGTGAGTCAGGAGCTTGAAGTAGAACGTGAGTTTGCGCTTTCGAAACGCTGTTTCCGTGAGCTTTCATCGATTACGGGCGATATGGGCATTGACCTTGGAAGAATAAAAGCCATTGACGATGCCGTGAAAAGCATGAAGAACCTGCCCGCCGAGTTCCGCGTCACCGTTAAAGTCGTTAAAGAAAACGCATTTTCGGTAATCAATAACAATGATACCGTCTTCCGCCTTGTTGAAGCGGGCATGATAACACCCGAAGTCGGTCTTCAGCTTTTGATTTTCGACGGCAAAGATCAGGCGATTGAGCTTATGAAGCTTGCACCCGCGAGCCGCACCTGATTAAGCCGGGCAATTTTCAATATCGGTGCAGACATTTCCCGGGAAATAACGCCGTTTCAAAAGCAGCCCGGTTATCCATCAACGCAGTAAATTTATCGGCAATAATATATAATCCGTTTTATGAATTATTGACCCCGAACTGCAAATAATGTTATATGGGACTCCTCCTTATTGATAGCGCACCCTCGTCGGTCTTCGGATCGACAGGGTGCGCAAAACATTTAAAGCTCAGCCGAAAGCCGAAGAGCATGTCAGGATGCCGCCCGTCCCGTTATTCTTTTTCACCAATGTCAAATCTTTGCCGCGATTCGTGTTCCATTTTTTGCATAGATGTGATATAATAAAACGAACAGCCGAACCGACACCCCGTGCGGAGAGTGCTTGCAGGCGCTTGCGGCGATTCCTGCGGGCAGTCTGCGGACGCCGTGCAGCGGCCAAACGATCGGAGAACATGCAAATGCTGACGGAATTCAATCTCGGCGACAAAGTTCAAATGCGAAAGAACCATGCCTGCGGAGCGAATGAGTGGGAAATTACGCGCTGCGGAGCGGATATTAAACTGCGCTGCACGCATTGCGGAAGGGTTATCATGTTTGACCGCATGGATTTCATGCGCAGTGCAAAACGCATCACCGCCCGAGCGGCTTCTTCCGATGCGGACGGCGCCGAGACAGCAGGCAGCCTCCCCGATTGAAGTAAGGACAAACACCGCAGCCCGATCATCGGAACCTGAATAAATAAATTTCAAATTGAACAGGATTGGTAATATATATGGAAAAGCTCATTGAACAGGAACAGGAAAAACCGACTAAAACACGCGCCGACAAGCGCACGCGCAGAAAAAACAGCTTTTTTTCCGATGCAGTTGATAAACTGCACAAAAAAGACAGCAGCTACCGCAACATTTCCTACTTTCGTTTTTTGCTGACGCTGCTAAGTGTTATTATCGGCGCACTTGCGCTGCGCAGTTTTATCGTTGAGCCCACCATTGTTGACGGCGAATCCATGCAGACAACGCTCATGGACGGCGAACGCGTGCTTGTTGAAAAGGTCAGCTACTGGTTCAATGAACCTCAGCGCGGGGATATTGTCATTGTTCGCTTCCCGAACCGAAACGAATGCTTCGTTAAGCGCATCATTGCCTTCGGCGGCGAAACAATTGAAATACGCGACGGCTTTGTTTATATCGACGGCAAAATGCTTGACGAAACCGAATATGCCGGCGAGTGGTACGGCAAAATCCGTCCGAGTATGCGCGTTCGTTCCGTCGGCAGCATTAACGGCGTATACACCGTGCCCGAGGGCTGTGTTTTTGTGATGGGCGACAACCGCAACAATTCACATGACAGCCGTGCGGAAGATGTAAACGCAATCCCCATTGAAAACGTTCTCGGCAAGGCGCGCTGCCGAATTTGGCCCCTTGACCGCGGCGGGAGTATATACTGATGCCTGCCCGGCGTTTTAACAAATCGACTGCGATTAAATATCGTTTGTTGGATATCTGTGCTGCCGTCTGCGGTTGTGCCCTTGCGGCAGCACTTGTTTTTTATGTTATCTTCAGCCCGTTTTTCATTACCGAAAGCGGGCTTTGTGATTTCGCCGCCGGAGATTGCGTGCTTGCGGACAGAGTCGGCAAATATGTCTTCGGATTTTCCCGCGGCGATTCGGTGATTTACAAAACAGGGAACAAACTCAGCCACACCCGCGAAATCGGAAGAATCGTTGCTTTTGCGGGTGAACGGTTCACTGTTCGCGGCGGGTTGATCTATATTGATAACAAACTGTTGGATGAATCGGACTATGCCGTGCCGTTTGATTCCGAAATCGACCTGTCGGAATTGATTCCGACCGACTGCTTTCTCGTGCTGCCCGACGATCGTTCCGAGTTGGCACCGCAGCAGGTGCAGGCATTCATCATTCACCGCAGCCGCATAATCGGCGAAATTCGGCTGCGGCTCTTTCCTTTGAACGAAATTGCCGTTTTCTCCTGAACCGGGGTTTCGGTTGTTTGCATGGAATTAAAGGGCACTTAGCATGATTCATCGTCTTACTTGCGGCGACTCAACCGCAAGTTTAGTCTTTTTGCAACCATAGGTTGAGAGAAATGCCGAATTTCAACCGTTCATCGCTTCCTTCTTCCGTGAACACGGTGCTATAATCTCACCATGATAAGGATTGCGGACACCGCTGCCCGGCAGCAGCATCCTTCATCAAAAACAACACTCGGAGGAAAAACAAATGAACACAATCGGATCAAGAATCGCAGAAAACAGGCGCAGGATCGGCATGACACAAGAGGAGCTTGCTGCAAAGCTCGCCGTTTCGGCTCAGGCTGTTTCCAAGTGGGAAAACGACATTACCTGTCCGGATGTTATGACTCTGCCCAAACTTGCAGAGCTTCTCGGAATTACGGTTGACGAATTGCTGAGCGGAAAAAAGCAGCCTCAGACGCTTGTTCTTGCAGATGAAGAACGCAAAAGCGTTGACGATATGATGCTCAAAATCATTGTCAACAGCCATGAAGGCGACAAAGTCAAGGTCAATCTGCCGATTCCCCTTGTTAAGGCCGGACTGCGCATCGGCATGGGAATGCCTCAGGTCAAGGGCAATGCTGCGCTTGAAAGCATCGATTTCGGAGAGCTTATCGCGCTTATCGACAGCGGCGTTATCGGAAAGCTTGTTGAAGTCGAATCCGCAGACGGGGATATCGTTGAAATAACCGTTGAATAATCGGTGTTCGGAGCATGACCTATGAAAATCTATGTTAAGGACGGAAATACGGGACATAAAATCCGCCTTGTGCTTCCGTCACGCCTTATCTTCGGAAAGTTCGGACAGGCAATTGTTAAGCGCGCAATTAAAAGTGAGCTGAAACACAATTCCTCCGATGAAGAATGCGTTGCGGATACAAATATTGACGCGGACGGTCTCGGCATGGCCGAGTTGGACGATACAACGTCATTCGATACGTTTGACGAAGAAGAACAGCTTGAACAGGCCGTTGAAAATGCCGATACACTCCCCGACAGCGAAAAACCCGATGCGCCTGCGATCTCAAATAAGATGCATGAGTTGAACGGCGCTCAAGTATCCGAGCTTATGAAGATTATACTCGAAATGCGTAAAAAACATCCGGGTTGGATCGCGGTCGAGGTTCAGTCCGCCGACGGCAGTGAGGTTTTGATAAAGTTCTGATGCTCCCGCACAATCGTCTGTACAAGTTTAGTTTTTAATGCCTGCATCCCCTGCTGCGCCTTTCTCTTAATGCTCAGCCCCGAGAAAGCACATGCCGAATGCAGGCACTGAGGTGATTACGGTGAACGAATGTTTAAATACAGTTGAATGCCGCGTTTTCAAAACTGATTCAGGCATCCCCGCGGCACTTTACGGCGCGGAAAGTGAGAAGATTTTTTTGTGTGTACACGGACAATTCGGAAACAAGTTTGAAGCAGAGAGTTTTGCACGCATCGCCGTTCCGCTTGGTTGGCAGGTACTTGCCGTCGATCTTCCGGAGCACGGTGAGCGCGCAGGCAACTCCTCTGCCCGCTTTGACCCATGGCATTCCGTGCCGGAGCTGCATGGAATTATTTCTTCATTGAGAAGCAAAAACAAACGTGTCGCCCTCCGCGCGGTAAGCATCGGCGCATGGTTTTCTCTGCTTGCTGCCCGCGGAATATCCCTCAAATGCTGTTTGCTCGTTTCCCCGCTTTTAAATATGGAGCGCATGATAGCAGACATGATGCGCAGTGCGAACATATCCGAGGACACTCTGAAAGAGGTCGGAGAAATCGTTGTTTCGAACGGAACCGTGCTGTCATATGATTATCTGTTGTATGCAAGGAGAAACCCTCCGACGCTTTCCTGCCGCAATGCAAAAGTGCTCTGCGGCGAGAATGATACCGTTGTTCCTTTCGACACTGTTGAAGCTTTCTGCAAAGCTAATCATTGCGGGCTCACAGTCATGCCTGCCGGCGAACATTGGTTCCACACTGCGGAGCAGTGCAAATTCCTGTCCGAGTGGGAAAGTGCAGCACTCGCCGAATTCGGAATTTAAACACACACTTAGTAAAATGAATTTTGGAGGCAGTTATTGAACCTCAAACAAAGCGGCTCATTCTCCGCGAATACACTCATGCGGATTTTGATGCACTGTACGAAATTCTTTCGGATGCAGAAACGATGAAACACTATGAAGAGCCTTATGACAGCGACGGTGTTCACCTTTGGATTGAGTGGAACCTTGAAAGCTATGAAGATTTCGGGTTCGGCCTGTGGGCGGTTCTGCTCAAAGGGCAAAACGACGAAAACGATACTTTTATCGGCGATTGCGGAATAACAATGCAGCGCATCGGCAGGTGGATTCGCCCGGAAATCGGCTGTCATATCAACAAAAAATATCACCGAATGGGCCTTGCTTCCGAAGCGGCACGCTGCTGCCGCGATTATATTTTCGAAAACACGCCGTTCAACACTGTCTATTCCTACATGACGGCCGATAATGCGGCATCCTCCGGCGTCGCTGTCAAAAACGGAATGAAGCTCGTTGACGAATACACGGACACAGACGGAAAAAGGCTGAAGGCCTATGCCATAACGCGCGAGGACTGGAACGCACTGCGTACATAAAAATGCACAATTCGTGCATTTCGATTGATTATATATGTTTTCTGTTCCAGATATATGTTATAATGACTTGAAAATGAAGTTGAGGTGAGTCATGAAGCATATAGTAATCGATTTTGAAATGCAGCACGGTGAAATGCAGCTGCTGCAAAGTGCGCCGAATGTTTACCAAACAGAGATAATCGAAATCGGCGCGGTTATGCTGAACGACAAATTCGAATTCGTCAGTGAATTCAAGAGTTATGTTCATCCTTCCTACGGAAAACTCTCCGATAATATCGCAATACTTACCGGAATAAAAGACAGCGATATTCGCGATGCACCGCTTATCAGCGAAGCGGTCAGCAGCCTGTTTGCATGGATAGGCGACGGTGAGTTCACTGTTTATGCATGGAGCACGGCTGATTACACCCAACTCAGCAGGGAACTTGCCGGAAAAGAATTGATGCATATAATTCCGCAGGATCTGCATGCACATTGGGTTGATTTTCAGGCACAATATGCTCGCCTTGCAGGATACGGAAGAAACGATCGGCCTTCGTTGGTGCGTGCACTGCGGGATATAGGCGAAGTCTATATCGGCAGATCTCACGATGCGCTGACAGACGCTCAAAATACGGCGACGCTGCTTAAGATTTCGCAGGATTCCGCTGAGCTTCGCAAGGTTCGCGAGCGCATTTCGCTTGTTTCCGCAACACCTGAGGAGACGTTAAGTCAACCGTATACGCTTGCAGACAAATTCGGATCGGGTCTGCTTGATCTTATGAGCGGCCTTGATGATTCGGACTGCGCACCCGATACAGATAAAAACGATTTCAATTCGGAAAGTTAGTATTTACCTGTTATTTTAAACATTCAAACACAAAGCGGTACGGCAGATGAGCTGTATCGCTTTTTTTATTTCAAATGCATCCCAACCGCATGAAAACTTCGCTTGAAAGTATTCAGAATTCAATTAAAAAACAGGAACAAAAAAAGAAACAGTCTTTTGACTGTTTCTTTGGAATCCGGCAGCTGCCTATCCTCCCATGCCGTCGCCAGCACAGTACTGTCGGTGTATGAGGGCTTAACTTCTGTGTTCGGAATGAGAACAGGTGGAACCCCTCAGCTTAACCACCGGAAAGGTGATTGGTTTTAATAAAACCTTGATAACTGCATAAGTTCGGTAAATTCACTTTGATCAAGCCCTCGGCCTATTAGTATCGCTCAGCTGCGTACATTACTGCACTTCCACCTGCGACCTATCAACCATGTGGTCTACATGGGGCCTTACTCCTTGCGGATGGGAGATCTTATCTTGAAGTCGGCTTCACGCTTAGATGCCTTCAGCGTTTATCCGATCCGCACTTGGCTACCCAGCTGTGCCACTGGCGTGACAACTGATACACCCTTGGTGCGTCCATCCCGGTCCTCTCGTACTGAGGACAGCTCTTCTCAAATCTCCTGCGCCCACGATGGATAGGGACCGAACTGTCTCACGACGTTCTGAACCCAGCTCGCGTGCCGCTTTAATTGGCGAACAGCCAAACCCTTGGGACCTAATCCAGCCCCAGGATGCGACGAGCCGACATCGAGGTGCCAAACCTCCCCGTCGATGTGGACTCTTGGGGGAGATAAGCCTGTTATCCCCGAGGTAGCTTTTATCCGTTGAGCGACGGCAATTCCACTCTATACCGCCGGATCACTAAGCCCGACTTTCGTCCCTGCTCGACCTGTCGGTCTCGCAGTCAGGCTCCCTTCTGCCTTTGTACTCTTCGAATGGTTTCCAACCATTCTGAGGGAACCTTTGGACGCCTCCGTTACTCTTTTGGAGGCGACCGCCCCAGTCAAACTGCCCATCTAACACTGTTCCTGTGCCGGATCACGGCCACAGGTTAGAACCCCAGTAACACAAGAGTGGTATCCCAACGTCGGCTCTGCAGCAACCGAAATCACTGCTTCTCCGCCTCCCACCTATCCTGTGCATATGTTACCGGAATCCAATGTTAAACTACAGTAAAGCTCTACGGGGTCTTTCCGTCCTATCGCGGGTAATGTGCATCTTCACACATACTACAATTTCGCCGGGTCCCTTGTTGAGACAGTACCCAAATCGTTACACCATTCGTGCGGGTCGGAACTTACCCGACAAGGAATTTCGCTACCTTAGGACCGTTATAGTTACGGCCGCCGTTCACCGGGGCTTAAGTTCCATGCTTCGGTTGCCCTAACATTTCCCCTTAACCTTCCGGCACTGGGCAGGTGTCAGCCCGTATACGTCGTATCTCTACTTCGCACAGACCTGTGTTTTTGGTAAACAGTCGCTTGGGTCTATTCTCTGCGGCCCATTCCTGGGCACTCCTTCTCCCTAAGTTACGGAGTCATTTTGCCGAGTTCCTTAACAAGGGTTCTCCCGCTCGTCTTAGGATTCTCTCCTCGCCTACCTGTGTCGGTTTGCGGTACGGGCGCCTTCGCTTCGTAGCAGCTTTTCTCGCCAGCGTGAATTCAGCAGCTTACCGATCGTAATCGTTCCCCATCACAGCCCAGCCTTCCGTTGTGCGTACTTCACTACACAACAGCCTCACTGCTTGGACGTGGTCTACCATCGCCACGCTCTGCCTATCCTTCTGTGTCACTGCATCCGGTTGCTCGGCGGTATCGGAATATTAACCGATTGTCCATCGCCTACGACTATTGTCCTCGGCTTAGGTCCCGACTTACCCTGAGAGGACGAGCCTTCCTCAGGAAACCTTAGGCTTTCGACGGCAAAGATTCTCACTTTGCTCTCGCTACTCATGCCGGCATTCTCTCTCCTGTACAGTCCACAGTCGCTTCCGCTTCTGCTTCTGCCCGTACACGTTGCTCCCCTACCCAGAAGTTTCCTTCTGCCTAGACTTCGGTGTCAAGTTTAGCCCCGTTACATTTTCGGCGCACAATCACTCGACCAGTGAGCTATTACGCACTCTTTGAATGAATGGCTGCTACTAAGCCAACATCCTGGTTGTCTGCGCAATTGCACATCCTTTTCCACTTAACTTGAACTTTGGGACCTTAGTCGTAGATCTGGGCTGTTTCCCTTTCGACAATGAAACTTATCTCACACTGTCTGACTCCCGATCATCAATTATCCGGTATTCGAAGTTTGATAGGGTTCGGTAAGCTTTGTGGCCCCCTAGCCCATTCAGTGCTCTACCCCCGGTAATCTAAATCGAGGCTAGCCCTAAAGCTATTTCGGGGAGAACCAGCTATCTCCGAGTTCGATTGGAATTTCTCCGCTATCCACAGCTCATCCCCGCACTTTTCACGTACGTGTGGTTCGGACCTCCACGACGTCTTACCGTCGCTTCATCCTGTCCATGGATAGGTCACCCGGTTTCGGGTGTACTGCATGCAACTTTACGCCCTTTTCAGACTCGGTATCCCTTCGGCTCCGTTGCTTAACAACTTAACCTCGCTGCACACAGTAACTCGCCGGCCCGTTCTACAAAAAGTACATGGTCGCTCTCGCTCCCACTGCTTGTAAACATAGGGTTTCAGGTACTCTTTCACTCCCCTCCCGGGGTTCTTTTCACCTTTCCCTCACGGTACTATACGCTATCGGTCACCAAGTAGTATTTAGCCTTGGGGGGTGGGCCCCCCGTCTTCCCACCGGATTACTCGTGTCCTGTGGTACTCTGGATTCTCGCCCTCTTGTACTCATTTCGACTACGGGACTGTTACCCTCTTTGGTAGGAAGTTCCAAACCTCTTCGTCTATAAGTACTTCGATTTTTGCAAGTCCGAACCCCGAACGTCCGTAGACCCTCGGTTTGGGCTCTTTCCCTTTCGCTCGCCGCTACTAAGGAAATCGATGTTTCTTTCTCTTCCTCCGGCTACTTAGATGTTTCAGTTCACCGGGTTCCCCTCATGTCACTATTTATTCATGACATGATGACACGCTGTTAACGTGCCGCGTTTCCGCATTCGGAAATCCATGGGTCATTGCCTGCTTGCGGCTGACCATGGCTTATCGCAGCTGACCACGTCCTTCTTCGGCTCTTGGTGCCAAGGCATCCACCCTATGCTCTTTATAGCTTGATCTCTTGTTTTATCAGCAATATTAACGCATGAGTTTCGCTTTCGTGCGCGTGCTCTGCGCACTTTAGCCTTTGCATTTGTTATTATTTCTTTCTAAAAAATCCATTGAAATTGCAGCGCAGATAATCTACATTACCTCTCGCTTTATTTTCTTTGTCTTTTTCTCCGCGAATTTACTATCTTCTTTATGCAGTTGTCAAGGTTCTATTGGTGGGCTCAAGTGGACTCGAACCACCGACCTCGCGCTTATCAGGCGCGCGCTCTAACCAGCTGAGCTATGAGCCCGTCTGACCCCTTCCGGGGTTGGTGGAGATGAGCGGGTTCGAACCGCTGGCCTCCTGCTTGCAAGGCAGGCGCTCTACCAACTGAGCTACACCCCCACGCTCTTGCGCTTCGGTGCGTGGCGTCTTCCACTTGTTTCCTTTTGAAAGTCCATCGCCGTTATCGCTCCGCACTCTCGTGCTTCACTCGGCCATGTTCCTTCAAAACCGTACAGTCTTTACCATTCTCTCTCGCAAACCGACCTTTGTTCGCTCGGCGTCTCAGCCGAACCCGGTTCTTTCGAACCTATTTGAGGTTTTACACCTTAGAAAGGAGGTGATCCAGCCGCACCTTCCGATACGGCTACCTTGTTACGACTTCACCCCAGTCATTGGTCTCACCTTAGACAACGCCCTCCTTGCGGTTAGGCTATTGGCTTCGGGCGCTCCCAACTCCCATGGTGTGACGGGCGGTGTGTACAAGGCCCGGGAACGTATTCACCGCGGCATGCTGATCCGCGATTACTAGCAA
>OJAM01000031.1_pt1 | contig 63312 bp, 51 predicted proteins | sample 1589071 | NCBI WGS metagenome assembly OJAM01 (sample SAMN03283243) | human gut metagenome | biome: human-associated habitat; material: feces | host: Homo sapiens | place: Peru | collected 2012
ATAGGAAGTAAAAAGAGGTGGTTCTCTTTGCTAAGGTAGAAATTTTTGCCTTAGCATTACTTCCTTTTTCATTTTTTCTTGAAAACGTTTAGGACAATATTGTTCCACCGCACCACTAAGTTTCGCACGTTTACCTTAATGCCAACCTTTAAGTGGTGGTTTGCTGGGCAAAATGCGCAGTGGTGGGCTGATGCGCATCTTGGTTTGGGCTTTTTCAATTATGCAAAAGGCGGACAATGGCGCTATCAGGACCGCAATGGTAACACCCCTGCTTTAGGTGGTGGCTTGGGTATAGGCGTGCGCATTCCCCTCAGCAAGAATCATCGTTGGTGGCTTGAACCGTCGCTGGGAGTGGGAGTATATCGGCTGAATTACGATAAATTCGAGAATTGCCCTGACGGAAAACTCGTGGATACTTGCCATCGCACATTCTTCGGGCTCGATCGTGTGTCGCTCGCCATCAGTTATCGCTTTCACGTGAGTAGATACATCAAATGAAACACATGTCTCACATATTGCTCTATATGTGCATCGCCATATTGGCTGTGGCAGGACTTGTGTCGTGTGATGTCCACGAGTTTCCTGACGATGGAGAGCAAGGTGGTGGCGAAACGAAGGAATTTGTACTTCTTCTTGACTTTACCGATGCCCTGAAATGGGGATTTCACACCGAAATCGACTATACGCAAAACCGTGTGCCATCGATGCTCCCTTTACGACCTGCCGATATTGATGTTCGCTATATAGTGAAGGCATATCGTGTTGACGCTAACGGCTCTGTCGCCTCAGAGCCTTCTGCAGTGGTGATGGAGGCTGGCACCGACACCACAAATCTTAACCATACAGTCACCCTCCAGCTTGCCCCTGGCGCATATAAGTTCCTTGTGTGGACCGACTATGTGGAGCATGGCAAATTGACTAACCTATATTACGATCCATCCAACTTCATGGAAGTGACCTATTGCGACCGCGAAGGCTATACCGGTAACAATGACCTTCGTCAAGCATTCCGTGGCGAGTGTGATGCTGTGGTGCATAATTCTATTGCCGAGGGAGTGAATACTGCCACAGCATTTATGCAGCGTCCGCTTGCTAAATACAAGTTTGTAAGCACCGACCTTGAAATGTTCCTTGCTATGGTGGTGGTGTCGAGGGCTGGCAAAAATGCACCTATGTCGAAAACTGACCTTGAGGTGGCTATGAGTAAAATCAACATTGCCGATTTCAAGATACGGTTTATTTACACAGGTTTCCTCCCATTCTCATTCAATGTGTGGACCAATCGTCCCAACGATTCATGGACTGGCATTTCGTTTGACAGCGGTATGAAAGTGCTGTCGGAGAGCGATACAGAACTGGGGCATGATATGGTGCTCGTGAATGGACACGGGTCGAGTGTGTCGGTGCGTCTTGAGGTGTTTGACCGAGATGGCACTCTGTTGAGCAGCACCAATCCGATAGATGTGCCCATTGTGCGCAACAAGCTCACTGTGGTGCGAGGGCATTTCCTCACCACGAGTGCTTCGGGTGGTATAGGCGTAGTTACCAAATTTGACGGGGAATACAACTATGAAGTGCTGTAGTATGAAAATGTAATTGGATAAAATAATTCTCTTTAATAAACAATTAACTCAACAATTAACCGAAATGAAAACTAAATTATTTTCAATGTTTGCCGTAGTAGCCATGCTGCTGACGACATCGTGTTCGAACGACGAGACTAACGAACTCGTTAGTGGCGAACCTGTGACCACATCATTTAAAGTGCAACTGCCTAACAGTATTGGCACACGCCCAAATAAGGGTGCCAAGAAGGCTTTTGCCGATGGAAAAACTGCAACCGTGTTGAAATACATGGTTTTTGATGAAAACAACAATCGTGTTACCACAATTCCAACAGGTGAGAAGGCAATCAATTTGAGCACTGATGTGCAGCTTTCGCTTTTCACTGGCAAGAAGTATAAAATAGTGTTCTGGGCAGCTAATGCCGAAGCACCTTACACCATCGACGAAACTGGCAAGGTGACAGTGAACTACGAAGGTATGAAGACCAATGATGAATCTCTCGACGCATTCTGCCGCTGCTATGAATATACTGCTGGTACAGAAGTTGAGAATCCTGTAAAGCTCTACCGTCCGTTTGCTCAGCTCAACGTGGGAACAAAGGATATGGACAAGGCTGTTGAACTTGGCTTCAAAAAAGATGATGCAAAAACTAAGGTGCAGGTTAGTGGCATTGCCAACACTCTCAACTTGCTCACTGGTGAAGTGAGCGGTGAGACAGATGTGACTTGCGACCTCAACGCCATTCCTACTGGTGAAACGTTCCCAAAGGAGGGTTACGACTATTTGAGCATGGACTATCTGCTCGTGGGTAAGGAAACTAAGACCGTGGTGGATGTAAAGTGGCAGATTACCGATGGCGTAACTACCGTTGACCGCACTTTCACCAATGTGCCATTGCGAGGCAACTACCGTACCAATATCTATGGTAACTTGCTTACTGCTACCACAGATATGAATGTGGAAATCGACCCTGCTTTCAGCGATGCCGACTACAGAGACCCTATTGAAGATGAATTGATAGTTGCCAACAATGACGAACTTGCAACAAAACTCGCTACCGACGGTGCAGTTGTGAAATTGGCTCCTAACACCACCTATAAGTTGCCAGCTACTGTGGGCGACAATATCGACATCATTGGCAACAAGGGTGCTAAGATTGAAGTGCCAGCTGCTGTAGCATGGCATGATAAGACTGCTACATTCCACAATGTGGAACTTGTGTATGGACAGAGTAATTATGTGGGCATTCAGCACGCAAAAACCATTAAGTATGAAAACTGTGAAATCGTGGGAATGATGTTCAGCTATGCCGAAAATTCAGAGTTTGTGGGTTGCGTATTCACTCAAAACGAAGTTAACTACAACATTTGGACATACGGCAGTAAAATAATTAAGTTTACCAACTGCACATTCAATTGTAAAGGCAAGAGCGCCCTTCTTTACAACGAAGGATCAACTATTGGACAAACTGCCACTTTCGACCACTGTACATTCAATGCTTCCGCAAAAGCAGAAGGTAAAGCAGCAATCGAAATAGACTCAAGTATGGGTACAACTTACGATGTGTATATCAAAAAGTGTGTTGAAACCGGATTTGATCTCGGTAACGTAAGTGGCAATTCACTTTGGAACCAGAAAAAGGGCAACAAGACCAATCTTTGGGTTGACGGTGTTCAAAAACTGACAAGAGAATAGAAAAGAAGTGATTGAATAACTGTAGGGAGGAGAAATTTTTGAGATTTCTCCTCCTTTTTAGTCTATCCACCTCCACGAATTCTTGAATCCTCGAATTTTCGAAGAATCGAATTTTCGAATTGCGCGCCCCTCATGTCCTCGTTGACCTGTTGGCTCGTTGACCTGTTGGCTCGTTGACCTGTTGCCTCGCCAAATTATTATTTTTTAAACTAATTTTGTACTTTGCAAAATGTGCTTGTTCTGCCATGCTCTCGGTGCGATTTTTTGCGTTAAAAGTCGCTCTGTGAACGTGGTGGCACGCTTTCGGTTTTTGGCATTGTGGTCATTTATTCGTAACTTTGTGAGTATTTTATTAAGGAAAAAAGAAACAATGAGAAAAATTTTGTTTATCGCATTATCATTTTTAGCGGTTTGTGCCACAGCCGCTAACCATGTGTATGTGAGGAGCAAGCAGAATTTGCGATGCGAGGGCTATTTCCCTCAACTCAGCCCCGATGGCAAAAAAGTGATCTCTGCTCCCACTGATGCGAAAAAACTCTACATATACGACCTCGACACTCAAAAGCGCGACGTGGTTGCCGATGAAGGTGTGCCTGGATTTGAGGCTATCTTTGGCAAAAACGGCAAGGTGTACTATGTGTCGATGAAAATCAACAAAGACCACCTTATTTTCCGTTCGGGCAGGGAATACGACCCCGAATCTGGCTCCGACCGTGAGGTGCTTTCGCCTCAGCATGGCGCAGTTCACGCCATTAACGGCACTGATGGTACAGCCGTGGTGGGCGAGCAGAAGGAATGGAACACTCGTGATGCCGGCACCTTTGCTTGGGCACTTGGCTCGAAACTTTATATTTATCGCAATGGCGAGAAGCACACCTATTCGCCAGTGAATGTGCAGACAGGCTATCTGTGGGTGGATGTGTCGCCCGATGGCAGCAAGGTGCTTTTCCATGTGCCTGCTATGGGACTTTACATTTGCGACGCCACTAATGGGCGTGTGCTCAACAAACTCAGTGGTTGCTTGATGCCAAAGTGGTATAACAACGATTTGATTGTGGCTCAAGGTCGTGGCAGACTGGGCTACAATATCATCATTTTCCGTGCCGACGGCAAAGGGGGGATTCAGTCGCTTGCCAGTGGCGAGTGTGTGATGCCTTCCGTAAGTGGCAATCACGTAATCTATACCACCAAGGGCGGTAGCGTGAAACTGCTTACGCTCGAAACTCCAGAAGAGCGTGAGGTGCGCTTGGAGCAAGAGCGTTTGGAAGCAGAGCGCATAGCGAAGGAAAAGGCTGAAGAGGCCGCACGAATCGAAGCTGAGAAGCAAGCTGCCGAAAATCAAGAGGCTAACCAATAAAGGCTGCTCCTAATGGCTTGCTCAAAACAATATAAGGAATAATGAAATTTATAAAATATTCAATAGCACTCATCACTTGCCTCGCCCTGTCGGTGCCAGCCGTGGCACAGCGCAGCACTCGTAGTCAAGGTGAAGTGCCACCTCCAAAAGCAAAAAAAGCAGCGCAGGAGCAAACCGTTCCACATCGCTCCAAAAAACGCAGTCCACAAAACACTGGTGTGGTGGCTGGGCAGATTCGTCCTCGTGTGTTTTTGAACCCCGGTCACGGTGGACACGACAGCGACGACCGTCCATGCCCATTCTACAACGAGGGTATGCAGGCTCGTGTGGAATACTACGAGTCCGACAGTAATTTGAAAGGCGCTATGGCTATGAAGGATATTCTGCGTAGTCGTGGCTACGAGGTGTTTATGTCGCGTGTCAACAACACTACCGACGACGATTTGAACCTTTTTGAAATCCACCAGTTGGCGCTCAATAGCGGTGCTGATGTGTTTTTCGCCATTCATAGCAATTCATCAGGTTCTGCCACTCGCCGTGTGAATTTCCCATTTGCCATTTATCGTGGTTACGACGGTGGAGGCACAGCCGAAGGCAGTGAAGAACTTGCTGGAATTGTGGCATCGAACCTCGCCGACTGCGAGGCCACTTCTTGGAGTCGTGGAGGTCTTACTCATGGCGACTGGTCGTTCTATCGCAATCGTTCAGGTTTGGGCGTGTTTAGATGGAACAAATTGCCCGGTATTTTGATTGAAAACTGTTTTCACGACTATCAGATAGAGCGTGAACGCCTGCTCAACAAAGACTATTGCGGACTGTTGGCTACCATCAACAGCCGTTCGCTTGATAAATTCTTCAACCGCCCAGCGCAGCAGTTCGGCATGGTGGCTGGCATTGTGCGCTACGACTATCCACGCAAGGGCAAAAGGCTCGTCTCTTTCGGTAAAGATGCTTATCAGCCTCTCAACGGCGTGCCTGTGGAGCTGTGCGACTTGGAAGGAAATCCTATCCAAACCTATCAAATCGACAATTACAACAATGGCTTCTACTGCTTCACGCGCGTGCGTCCCGGACGCTATCTGGTGGCTATCGACGGTGTGGAAGACTACGAATTGGAGGTGAAAGCCGATAAAACCACCTACTATAACGTGACCGTCGTCACCCAGCCCGATGCCGTTGAATGCGAAGAAGAAATCACCGTAGTCCACAGCGATACCACCGAGTCCGACGAATCCGCAATCGCCAACGGCGAAACCGGACAGTAGCCTTTTTGAGAAATTAGAAGTTAGAAGTTAGAATTTTGTGGGTGAGGGCAGGGAACCTCACACAAGATTCAACATATTCAACATAGAAAAAATCATGTAATTTGTGAAATTCGTGGTTAAAAATCAGCCACAAATCACCACAAATTTTACACGAATTTTTTTGTAATTGGAATTTGTGGGGGTGTCGGAGTGCTCGGAGAACTCGGAGCACTCTGAGTGCTCAGGCTCAAACTCGCTTATCGCTAACCGCTGGGTGATTTTGGTGGTGATTTTGGGTGGGGTGGGTGTGTTTTAACTTTTGGTTTTTGGGGATATTAGGAAAATTATCATTAACTTTGCATATTGTGCTAACGACATTACTAATTAACTTTTATACAAGATGAAAAAAACTCTACTTACTTTGGTAGGTGGTCTTGCTCTGGTGGCAAGCGCACAGCAGGTGACCGTGACTTCTAACACACGGTTGCTCAAGGGCGTGGAAGGACCTGCCTACTATCCAGTGCTCAACAGCACTGGCTCTCAACTGCTTTTTGCGAGTGGTGAATCGTATGGCTTGAAGATGTATGATTTCGCCGATAATGTGGTGAGCCGCATCAGCGATGAAATGGGCGCAGGTATCGACGCTTCGTTCAGCGCGAATGGCGATGTTTACTATGTGACTCAAAAGATGGGCGACAATCGCTTGATTTATCGCACAGGTATGCGTTACGACAACGCCACTGCCAAGAGCGAAGTGGTGCTTGAGGCTCAGCACGGTTATGTTCGCCCAGAATTGGGCACTCGTGCCAATGGCTTCAAGGGCGCAAAGAAATCGTTTGCCCCAGCAAAGGGTTTGGGCACCGCTGTGTGTGTGCAAGGTTCAGTGCTTTACATCACCAAAAATGGCGTGACCAAGGAATACACCCCAGTGCCTTCTTACGCTGGCTATCTGTGGGCTTCGCTCTCTCCCGATGGCAAGAAAGTGGCTTTCTTCGCTGCTGGCAAGGGCATCGTGGTCACCGACCTCAACGGCAAGGTGCTTTCTATGCTCGGCAAATATGAAATGCCATGCTGGTACAACAACGACTATATCGTGGCTCAAAATGCCAAGGACGACGGTCACCAGTTCACTTCTTCACAAATCATGCTGATTAAGGCTGATGGCACTTTCAAGACCAACTTGACCTCAGAAACATCAATGTCGATGCAGCCAACTGCCGCTGCCGGCAAGATTGTTTACACCACAATCGATGGTCTGCTTTATCAAATGACAATTAATATCAACGAATAATTAAACAGCGAGCAACGATGAAAAAATCTATCTTTATTTCAGTAATGCTGCTGTTTGTTGCAGCGTTAGGTTTTAATCTTGCCAATGCAAGTACCGACCAACCTCATGTGTATATCAACCCCGGTCACGGTGGTCACTCCAGCGACGACCGTAACGTGCCCATCTATCCCTACGCGCAAGGCGACACTATGGGCTTCTGGGAATCAAACTCCAATATGTATAAGTGCTTTGCACTTCGTGAAATTTTGTGGAAAAAAGGCTATAAGGTGACCGTTTCGCGCGAAACCAACACCGAGGACGACGACCTGGCGCTCTCAACCATCGTTCGCCTGTGTAACAACAGCGGTGCCGACGTGTTCTACTCAATCCACAGCAACGCTACTGGTCAGGGAGAGGGAGCACGCGTGAATTTCCCTATGGGCTTCTTCCGTGGCTACACCGACCAGCCAGAGAATCCACAGTGCAAGGTGCTCACCGAAAAATTGGCTCCATTCATCATCGGCAACGAATGTACAGTGTGGAGCAGCCCTAATTACCAAGTGTGGGGCGACTGGAATTTCCAGCCATCATGGGGCACTCAAGGCTACGGCGTGCTTCGTGGCAACAAGACCAACGCCATGCTCGATGAAGGATCGTTCCACGACTATTATCCCGAAACTTACCGCCTTATCAACAAGGATTATTGCTGGGTAGAAGGTTTCAACTTCTCTCGTGGTGCCGACAGTTTCTTCGGCATTACCGGTAAATTGACCACTGGTGTGGTGATGGGTAACGTGCGCGACGACCGCCGTCCACGCGAGGGCATCCTCGTGATGTATGGTGCCGACAAGCGTCAGCCAGTGAACGGTGCTCTCGTGAAACTGATTGATGGCGAAGGCACCGTGGTGCAAACCTACACCACCGACAACAACTTCAATGGTATCTTCGTGTTCAAATATGTGAATCCAGGCACTTACAATGTGGAAATCTCCAACCCAGAATATGAGACCAAGACAGTGCAAATTGAGGCGAAAGCCGACGATGCCACTTACATGAATGTGGATATGAAGCGTGTGCGCAACACTCCTCCTGCTGTGGTTTCTTACTCTCCAGTATGGAAAGAGGGCGACGCTCCTGTGAAGTGTAACGAACCTCTCGTGTTCCAATTCAACTGGGATATGGACGTTGATGCCACCGAGGCAGCTCTCACCATCACTCCTAAGGTGGAGGGCTCTGTGAAGTGGGAAGACACCAACTACCGCATGATTTTCACTCCTACCGATGCTTATGAAGTGAACACAGAATACACCGTAACGCTCAAGAAGAGCGCTAAGCACGGTGGTGGCGTGGAAATGCCCGAAGATTTCACTTTCAAGTTCAAGACTGCCGACCGCAACCACATCTATCCATTGGCTGTGTTCCCTGCCGATGGCGACCAAGTTCATTTCAAGGCTGGTGCCTTCATGGAATTTAGAACCGCTCACTTGCTCAACGCCTACAACTTGTCGAGCTATTTCCATGTTTATGACAAAGCGGGCAATCAACTCGATTTCAGCAAGCGCGCCATCAAGAACAACAAGGCAGGCGATGCTTACGGCTATTGCAAACTCCCATTGCTGAAAGCCCTCGTTCCTGGCGAAGAATACCGCTTCGTGGTAGATAAGACCCTTTGCGACACCATCGGTTTGCAACTGGAGGCAGGCAAGGAATATAAGTTTACCGCTGTTGATGCCGGCGAGGCTAAAGACGGCACAGTGGTGTCTGATTTCGAGGCTGTGGCTGACTATCAATTAATTGAACGAGATTGTGCGAATCCTTCTACTGCTAAGTTGACTGCCGTAACTGATAAGTTGTTTGGCAGCAAGGCTATTCAGATGGCATACACATTCGCCAACTACGATCCAAGTGGTGTGGTTGAATTCCGCATGAATAAGCCAAGCGCAGAGAAATTCAACGTAGGCGACCAACTTGGTGCGCACGTTTGGGGTGATATGGGTTACAATACACTCTGTGCCGTTTTCAGTGATGAAAATGGAGCAGAAGTGGTTGAACCTCTTGGCGCAGTCAACTTCCACGGTTGGAAATACATCACCAAGAAGCTTTCTGCTCTTGAGGCAGGCAAGGCTTACCAGTTTGTGGGCTACATTTTGCGCAAGGGTTCTGATACCGAAGCTCCATTCGGTTTGAGTGGAACCATGAAGTTCGACAATGTGCTCAAGGCTTCAACAAGCGGTATCAACGATATGAACCAAGTGAGCCATGTGACTGTTGGTCCAAATCCAGCATCCGACTACATCGTGGCTGCTGCCGATGCCCTCATCGAGAAGGTGGAACTCTTCAACACCAAGGGTCAGCTTGTGGCTACAAATGGTGCCAACTTCGTGAATGTGGCTGATATGGCTTCAGGCATGTATGTGCTCAAAGTATATGTTTCTGGTCAAGTGTCAACTCATAAAGTGATGGTGAAGCACTAATTCAGAAATAACCCAACAAAACCTAACGGGTGTGTAAAGATGTTAAAATCATTCTTTACACGCCCGTCTCGTTTTGGTCTTTGGGTTAATAGATGTTTTCGGTTGTTAAATTCGTGTGAAAATCTCGTGTTTCTTTGTGTAGCTATTATAATAGGACTAATTTTGCGCTATAAAACTAAAATTCTTCTAAAAAAATTGATATAGGAAATCAATTTTGAAAAATCTGTCTTCAGTTATTGAAGTCTAAATTATCTTATGGCAAGCGAAAATATCAAAGTGATTGCAGAGAGCAGCTCCACTCGCACAGAGTGGGCACTGGTGCAAGGCGACACCATCATAGGTCATGCCTATACCGAAGGTTTGAACCCCTTCTTCCAAACCCGAAGGGAAATCAGTCACATCATTCGCCTCGGTCTCCCTGCTGAATTTTTCAAGCGCCGCTGGAGCCACGTTTACTATTATGGCGCAGGTTGCTCCAGCCCCGAAAAAAACAAAATTGTTGAATCTTCACTTGTTGCCCAGTTCAAGACGCCAGTCAGTGTCGACTCCGACTTGGTGGGTGCCACTCGCGGTTTGCTGGTACATGAGCCAGGACTTGCGTGCATTCTCGGCACTGGTTCCAACTCCTGCCTCTACGATGGTAAGGAAATTGTGCAGCGTGTGCGTTCTGGCGGCTATATCCTCGGCGATGAGGGCAGTGGTGCAGCTATGGGCCGCCTTTTTGTGGGCGACATTCTGAAAGGTCTTGTGCCGGTGGATTTGAGAGACAAATTTGTGGAAGAGTTTGGCGTGACTGCCGATATGGTGATGGACGAGGTGTATAACAACCCTCACGCCAACCGAAATTTGCGCAACTACAGTTTCTTCTTGGCTGACCATTTGGATGATGAATACGTTTACAATTTAGTGTATAACGAGTTTGTACGATTCTTCGAGCGCACCATCTTACAGTACGACTATAAGAACTATCCATTGTGCTTTGTGGGTTCGGTGGCATGTAAGTATAGCGAGGTGCTGCTTTCGGTGGCAGGTCGCTATGGTGCAAACATCAAGAAAATAGTGCGTGCCTCAATGCCAGGTCTGGTGGCATTCCACGCCAACGATTAATAAACTCAGAAGCTGTTTTTATTTTCGAGATAAAAACAGCTTCTCAAATTTTATATCACACATCAAACTAAGAATATGAAAAAGTTGGTACTGGCGTTGGCTCTATCAGCGAGTTGCGTCATGGCTTATGCCCAAACTATGGGCGAGGCCGAGAGTGTGCGCGTGCTTTCGGTGCTGCGTCCGATGATGGAACCGAACATGCGCATCGGCAATGTGAAGGTGAATTCGCTCACACAGTCGGGCGACAGCCTCAAGGTTGATTTCACCGATAATTTCTCGTGCATTTATCTCACGCCCGAATTTGTGGGCAAACTGAAGGCTGGCATCAAAGCCCAGTTTGCTGACAATGCCAAAGTGAAGCAGGTGTATATCACCGTGAATGGCGACGATGTGGAAAGGTATTTTTACACCTTCCCGAAGAAGTTTGTGCGCAAGCACGAACCATTTGTCACCGAAGTGAGTCCGTCGCGCCGCTACTCCAAGGCACTTGATGGCAATTTGATAGCCATGTGGCACAGCCACGGTTTGTACTACGAGCCAAAAATCAACTGCTGGGAATGGCAGCGCCCTCGCTTGTTCCAAACCATCGAGGACCTTTACCCTATGAGTTATGTGCTCCCTTATGTGATGCCGATGCTCGAAAATGCAGGCGCTTATGTGTTCAACCCTCGTGAGCGCGATGTGCACACGGTGGAAATGATTGTGGACAATGATGGCTACCTCGCCCAAAACTCCTACACTGAAAAGAGCGGCAAGAAGGCATGGGCCGATGCCGGCGTGGGTTTTGCCCACAAGCAAGCCACTTATAAGGATTTTGAGAATCCGTTCACTGATGGCTCCGCCCGAATGGTGGAGGCGGTGAAGAAAGGCGAACTCTCCAAAGCCACCTACGATGTGGAAATGCCCGAAGATGGCGATTTCGCCCTCTATATTTCCTACAAGACACTCCCCAACAGCGTGAACGATGCCCAATACATTGTGAACGCCAGCGGCATTACTCGCACCTTCACCGTGAACCAGCGCATGTCGGGAGGTGTGTGGGTGTATCTCGGCACATTCCCTCTCAAGAAGGGTGTGAACAAGGATGTGCTCACCGTCACTAACGCCAGCAAGTGCAAGAATGGAGTGGTGACTACCGATGCCATTAAAGTGGGTGGCGGTATGGGCAACATTGCCCGATGCGCACTGCCTGCCACCGAGGAAAATATCGCTCGTGCTGGTGGCTACAACTGGAGTTCGGCTCTTCAGCAGGAAGGCGTTGAATACAAGTACATCACCAGTGGCGCGCCTCGCTTTGTGGAAGGGTCACGCTCATATTTGCAGTGGTGCGGCTTCCCCGATAGCGTTTACACCGTGTCGCACGGACTTACCGACTACGCCGACGATTTTCGTAGCCGTAGCGAGTGGGTGAATTACTTGGCTGGCGGTTCGCAAGCGATTCCAAATCAGGAAAAGGGTTTGCGTGTGCCACTCGATTTGTCGTTCGCCTTCCATACCGATGCTGGTGTCACCTCCGATGATGCCACTATCGGCACACTCAGCCTCTATCGCGCCAACAATTTCGGCAACTATGCCGACGGCACGCCACGCATCGTGTCGCGCTACCTTGCCGACATGGTGGGCCGCCAGTTGGTGGATGATGCGCGCGCAAAGTTCGACCCACATTGGACCAACCGTGGTCTAAGCCAGCAAAACCTCTATGAAACTCGTGTGCCACAAGTGCCTGGTATGTTGCTCGAATACTTGTCGCACCAGAATTTCGCTGATATGCGTCTCGGTCTTGACCCCGATTTCCTATTCTCGTCGAGCCGCGCCATCTATAAAGGTATTTTGAAATTTATCGGCAAGCGCGATCATCGCGATGTGGTGGTACAGCCGCTGCCTGTCAATTCGTTTGCCATCACTCCTAAAGACGGTGGATATTTGCTCACTTGGGCACCTACCGTTGATAGTCTTGAAGCCACAGCCATGCCAACCAAATATGTGGTGAGCGAGCGTGTGGGTGCACACGGTGGCGCATTTAAGGAAATTGCCGTGGTGGAGCGTGCGGAGTATATGGCAAAAGTGACCGATAACGAAATTCACTCTTACCGCATTCAGGCGATGAACGAGGGCGGCCGCAGTTTCCCAAGCGAAGTGCTTTCGCTCGGTGTGGCCCCTGCTTCAAAAGGCACAGCCATGGTGGTGAATGCCTTCACTCGTGTGAGCGCACCCGACTGGATTGACGAAGGCGATTTTGCTACTTTCACCGACGAAACCGACCACGGTGTGCCATACATTCAAGGCATCAACTATATCGGCAGCCAGTATGAGAAACGCCGTAGCGTAGGCTGGAGCGATGCTCGTGGTGGCTTCGGAAGTTCGCATAGCGACTATGAGGGCGCAGTGATAGCCGGCAACACATTCGATTTCCCTGCCGTGCATGGCGAATCGCTCATGGCGGCTGGCTACTCGTTTGTTTCCACCAGCGTGAAAGCAGTGGAACAAGGCGTGGCAAAATTGGAGGGTTACAAGGTGCTTGACATTATTGCCGCTAAGCAAAAAGAAACCAAAGTGGGCTACGGTGCTTATCCGAGCAAATACAAATTGCTCTCACCGGCATTGATGCAGGCTGTGGAAAATGCCACAAAAACCGGGGCAAATGTGCTGCTCACGGGCGCGTATGTGGCAAGCGATGTCTTTGATCATCAGTTGCCAAATGCTGAGGAAGTGGCGTTTGCAAAAAATGTGATGGGCTACGCTTGGGGCGGCAATCAAGCCTCGTGCACAGGTGAGGTTTACACCATTCCTACAGCCGTGAAGCAAATACCTGGCTATACCGACATTAAGTATAATAACGAGTTGAGCAACAAGGTGTATTGCGTGGAATCGCCCAACTCCATTTTCGCTTCCGACAAACTTGGTATGCCATTCATGCGCTACACCGAAAACAACCGAAATGCCGGCATCGTCAGCCGCCGCGAAGGCTATCGCACCGCAGTGCTCGGTTTCCCATTCGAAACCATTGTTAGCCGTGAAGTGCGCGATTTGCTGATGAAGCAGATTCTCGACTTCTTCGCAAGCGAAAATTAAAATCCTAACGATACATTAAATTCCCCAAATCGGTCGAAATGGCTGATTTGGGGGATTTGTTTTTTAACCATTAAGCGTTAATTATTGGCGAATTTTTCTCAGAAATAATTGATGGATAGGCTTTGGTCGAAAGTGTGGAAAATGGGTGTCTGGAAGTCTAATAAAACTAAAAATATGTATTTAACTATTAAAAAATATAAAACAGACTAAAAAGCGGTAAAAAAACACTTTCGGAATGGAATGTTTTAACTATTTTTGTAGAATAGAAATAATGCGCACATGTATCAAGTGCGTAGGCGTTATAAACTATAATTAAAATGAAAAAACAGGTAAAGTCGCTTGTGGCTATCACAGCCGCTCTTTTAATGGGAAACGGCATGGTGTCGGCGCAATTTTCTGATGTTGAACTTCAAAAAGTGCAACAAATTGTAACTTCAAATGTGCCTGCTCACATGGGCATCGGTGCAGTGAAGGCAAAGTCATTGGAATTGAAGGGTGATACCGTGGTGGTGAACGTAAGTGAGAACTTCCGCGACATTCCATTCACTCCCGAATCTATCGCCACTTTCAAGAGCGATGTGAAGACTGCTCTCGGTGAAGATTATAAGAAATCGAAAGTTGCCTTGCTGATAGCAGGTGACGAGGTGGAGAAGTATTTCGTTGACTTCGACAAGAAGTATGCGCGCAAGCACGCTCCATTCATCGTCGACCAAGATGCTAACCGCCGTTTTAAGAAAGGTTTGGACGGCAATATCATCGCCACTTGGCAAAGCCATGGCTGGTATTTTGAAGACCGCCTCAACCGTTGGGAGTGGCAACGCGCCCGTATGTTCCAGACCGTGGAAGATATGTACACCCAAAGTTATGTAACGCCATTCCTCATTCCTATGCTCGAAAACGCTGGTGCCTACGTTTGGGACGCTCGTGAGCGCGACACCCACAATTTCTCATCAATTGTGGACAAGGACGGCAAATATTCACAGCACACCTACAGCGAAACCAACGGCAAGATGGCGTGGACACAAGGCGAGGGCGCAGGATTCGCTTTCGACCGTGAAACTTACCGCGATTACGAAAATCCATTTGCAGAAGGCACCTACCGCATGGTGCAAGCCACAAAAGACAAAAAGAACCTGTCGGTTGCTCGCTACGATGTGGATATGCCAGAAGCAGGTGAATTTGCGCTTTATATCTCTTACAAAAGCCTTCCAAACAGTGCTAAAGATGTGAAATACACCGTCAACAGTCTTGGCGGTACAAAGAACTACACCGTAGATCAGACTATGGCTGGTGGCGTGTGGGTGTATCTCGGCACATTTCAGTTGCAAAAGGGCTTGAACAAAGATGTGGTGACCATCTCCAACCTCTCAAAAGACGCCAAGAGCGTAATCACCACCGACGCTATTAAGGTGGGTGGCGGCAAAGCCAACGTGGTGCGCCGTGTGGCACTCCCAACTGAGGAAAACAAGGCCATTGCCAAGAAATACGGCTACGAAAGCCACCTCGGTAAAGAAGGTGTGGCTTACGATTATGTTCATCCTGGCGACCACCCCTGGTTCACCCTCGGAGCGCGCTACTATTTGCAATGGGCAGGTTTCCCACAAAGCGTGTATTCTTCATCAGAAGGCACCAACGATTACAACGACGACTATCGCTGCCGTGGTTTGTGGGTGAATCACTTGGCAGGTGGCTCGCAAGTGCTCCCAGAGCAAGAGGGCTTGAACGTGCCAGTTGACGTTTCGTTCTGCTTGCACACCGATGCCGGCACCACCATGAACGACGACATTATCGGCACCTTGCTGATTTACTCTACAAGTGATGGACAAAGCACATTTGGCAACTATAAAAACGGCACTCCACGTGTTCTCTCGCGTGATTTTGCAAATCTTGTATCGTCGGAAGTGTGCGACGTGATTCGTGCGAAATATGAGCCAAACTGGACTCGTCGCGGCATGTGGGATGCTTCTTACTACGAGGCTCGTGTGCCAGAGGTTCCTGCACTTTTGATGGAACTTCTTTCTCACCAGAATTTCGCCGACATGAAATACGGTTTGGATCCAAATTTCCGATTTGATGTGAGCCGTGCCATTTATAAAGGTATCTTGAAATTTATTGCAAAGCGCGACCATCGCGACTATGTGGTGCAACCACTTCCTGTGAACACTTTCGCCATTAAATCCAATGGTGCCAATGCGTTCACCCTCACTTGGCAACCTACAGCCGATGCACAAAGCGCTAATGCCGACGCAAAGAGCTATGTGGTGTGTGAGCGTGTGGGTCTTGATGGTGGATTCAAGGAAATCGCAGTGGTGAAAGAACCAACTTTCAACGTGCAGATTGCCGACAACTTGATTCACAGTTATAAAATCATCGCCATGAACGAAGGTGGCCGCAGTTTCCCAAGCGAAGTGCTTTCGCTCGGTGTGGCTGCAGAAAGCAAAGGCACCGTGGCTGTGGTCAACGACTTCACTCGTGTTTGCGGTCCTGACTGGTTCGACTCTGGCAAGATGGCTGGTTTCTACGACGAGAAAGACCATGGCGTGCCATATATGAAGCAAAACAACTATCTTGGTGCGCAATATGAGTTTGAACGCCGTTTGCCATGGGTAGATGACGACGACCCAGGTTTTGGTGCTTGCCGCAGCAACTACGAAACCGGCACACAAGTGGTGGCTGGTAACAACTTCGACTACACTACCGTGCACGGAGCCTCAATCATGAACGCTGGCTATTCATTCGTGTCGATGAGCGAAGCCGCATTTGAAAAAGGCAATGTGAGCGCAGCCGACTACAAGGTGCTCGACATTATTTTAGGTAAGCAAAAAGAAACAATGAACGGCAGAGGCGCATTCCCAAGCCGATTTAAAATTTATACTCCAGAATTTATGAATGCCGTGACAGCCTACACTGGCGCAGGTGGCAATGTGATGCTCACCGGTGCGTATGTGGCAAGCGACATTTGGGAAAAGGAAAAGCCAGCTGAGGTGGAAATGAAGTTTGCCAAAGAGATTCTCGGTTTTGAGCATCGTGCATCACGCGCTGCTCAATCGGGTGAGGTGAACGGTGTGGTTTCACAATTCGCCGCACTTCCAGCCGACCGCAACTTCACTTTCTGCAACGCACTCAACAACAAGGCTTACGCAGTAGAATCGCCCGACGCAGTGAAGGCTGCCGACAATTCAGGTGCAACCATTATGCGCTACACCGAAAACACCAAGCCAGCGGCAGTGGCAGTTGACCGTGGCACATATCGCACCGTGGTGGCTGGTTTCCCATTCGAGTGTATCAACAGCGAGGCAGCTCGTCACACATTCATGCAAGATGTGTTGAACTTCTTCAACAAGTAACGACTAATTGATTTCATACAATCATATAAGTATTTAAGTGAATAAGGAAATGGAAAGAGTGATAGATTGTTTTTTGCCATACATTGATGCCGAGCAAACATTGCGCACGGCAGAAGCACTGTTGGCAGAAAAAGAAATCGCAAATGTGTGTTTGCTTGCCACTAAGGCCAACGCAGAACCAATTGAAGGATGCAGTATGCTTGTGGTGGAAGATTTCACATCGACAGCCACAGTAAAGGCTATTGCCGCACACGCTCAAAGTGAGTTCACGCTCGTTTACAGCAAGCATGAAATGCTGCTTTTCGGCTATAAGGCACTTCAGAGAATGGTGATTGTGGCTCGCGACATCGATGCTGGTATGGTGTATGCCGACCACTATAATTATGCCGACGGTGAATTGCAGAAATCACCTGTAATTGACTATCAGGAAGGTTCGCTCCGCGACGACTTCGATTTCGGTTCAGTAATTCTTTACAACACCGAAAAACTTAAAGAAGCCACTTCAAGAATGACTGCCAACTACAAGGCTGCCGGCAATTATGACCTGCGCTTAAAACTTTCACAAAAATATGCCATCGAGCATATTCCAGAATATCTCTACACCGACGTGGTGTGTGACACACGCTCCAGCGGTGAAAGAATTTACGACTATTGCGATCCAAAGAACAACGCAAGCCAAAAGGAAATGGAAGAGGCTTGCACTGAGCACTTGAAAGTGGTGGGCGCATATCTTGAGCCAACCGACTTTAAAGATGTGGATTTCGATTCAGAGAAATTCGATGTGGAATGTACGGTGGTGATTCCTGTGCTCAACCGCGTGAGAGTGATTCGCGATGCTATCAAGTCGATTTTGAGCCAAGAGGCACCTTTCAAGTACAATTTGATTATTGTAGATAATCACTCAACCGACGGCACTACCGAGGCTATCGACGAATTTGCCGCCGATGAACGCCTTGTGCACATCATTCCCGACCGCAACGATTTGGGCATTGGCGGCTGCTGGAACTTGGCAATCAACGATCCACGATGCGGTAAGTTTGCCATCGGTCTTGACAGTGACGACGTTTACGCTACTCCGCACACCCTTGAAAAGATGGTGGCACAATTCTATAAGGAGAATGCGGCTATGGTGTGTGGCACTTATGTGGTGACCGATGTGAATTTGAAGGAAATGGCTCCAGGTGTGATCGACCATCACGAATGGACTCCCGACAATGGTCGCAACAACCTGTTCCACGTGAACGGTGTGGGTGGTCCTCGCGCTTTCTACACCCCAATCTACCGTGCCACCAACATTCCTAACACCAATTACGGTGAGGACTACGCCATGGGTTTGGCAATCACCCGCAACTACCGTATGGGTCGCGTTTACGAGGTGATGACTTGCGCACGCCGCTGGGACGACAACACCGACGCCAACCTCGACATCTTCAAGGAGAATGCCAACAACCTGTATAAGGACCGCATTCGCACTTGGGAACTCAAGGCACGCATCAACAAAAACAAGAACTCTAACAAACAATAAAATAAATAGTAATTATCAACTAATTAATTTATTATTATGGCAAAAATTAATTGCTTCATTCCATTTGCAGAAGCAGAACAGGCAAAAGCCACAATCGAAGGCTTGAAGGCTAACGAAAACGTTAACAAAATTTTCCTCCTGGCTAATGCTGATGCAAAAGGCTCTGTTGAAGGTTGTGAACTCATTAATGTAACCAACCTCACTGCCTCTTCTACAATGAAGGCTATTGCGGCTAAGGCTGATGACGCTGATTTCGTGATGCTTTACACCAAGTACAACACCCTCAAGTTCGCTCCATTCGCAATCGAGCGCTTCGTGACTCTCGCTAACGACAGCCAGAGCGCAATGCTCTATGCCGACCACTACAACGTGACCGACAAGGGCGCAGACAAGGCTCCAGTGATCGACTACCAATTTGGTAGTTTGCGCGACGACTTCGATTTCGGTTCAGTGCTCTTCTTCTGCGCTTGCTGCTTCAAGAAAGCGGCTGAAGCAATGAAGGCTGACTATGAGTTCGCTGGTCTGTACGACCTCCGCTTGAAACTCTCTCAATTCGGCACTATCACCCACATCAACGAATTCCTCTACAGCGACGTGCAACTCGACACCCGCAAGAGTGGTGAAAAGATTTTCGACTACGTAGATCCTAAGAACCGTGGCCGTCAAATTGAAATGGAACAGGCTTGTACCGAACACCTCAAGGAAATCGGTGGTTACCTCGCTCCTGTTAAGGAAGATGGCACTCCAAACTTCCAACACATTGAATTCAACCGTGGCGAATTTGAAGTGGAAGCAACCGTTATGATTCCTGTTCGTAACCGTATCCGCACTATTCGCGACGCTATCAAGAGCGTGCTCAACCAAAAGACCGACTTCAAGTTCAACCTCATGGTGGTAGATAACTTCTCTACCGACGGTACTCGTGAAGCAATCGACGAATTTGCTGACGACCCACGCTTGATCCACATCATCGCTGACTACTACGATATGGGTATCGGTGGCTACTGGAACCTCGCTGCTCACCACGAAAAGGCTGGTAAGTTTATCGTTCAACTCGATAGCGACGACATGTACAAAGACGAAAACACCCTCGCCACTATGGTGAACGCATTCTACGAACAAAACGTAGCAATGGTTGTGGGTACTTACATGATCACCGACATCGATGGCAAAATGATTCCACCTGGCATCATTGACCACAAGGAATGGACTCCAGAAAACGGCCGCAACAACGCTCTCCGCATCAACGGTCTTGGTGCTCCACGTGCATTCTACACTCCAGTATTGCGCGATGTGAAGATTCCTAACACCAGCTACGGTGAAGACTACGCTCTCGGTTTGAACATCTCTCGTCACTTCCAAATCGGTCGTGTTTACGTTCCTGTGTACATGTGCCGCCGTTGGGACGACAACAGTGATGCATCACTCGACGTAGTGAAGATGAACAACAACAACCTCTACAAAGACCGCATCCGCACTTGGGAACTCCAAGCTCGTGTGGCTATGAACAAGAAGTAATTCTTAGAGGTTACACTTATAATATAATAATGCTGTGAAACTCCAGACTGAGCCTTGCGCCCAGTCTGGACACAGCTTATTAATAAACAACATACTATTTTACTCGACTATTATATGAACTATACCGAAGAGGTAAACTGTTTGATTGAGCGTCAGATGCGCAACTGGCAAACCGTGGCACAGAACTATGGTGCGCTTGAGCGTGTTGAAACTCGTGATTTGCAACTTGGCGGCTCCACCGTGGTGCTCCAGTTCAATCCGGAGCGTATTCGCTCATCGGCAGCAAAAGTTGATGCGGCATCATTGAAAGCGAGAAAATGCTTTTTGTGCAGCGAAAATCAACCCCAAGAACAGGAAATGATTCCTTGGCACGGGAAATATAAAATTCAGGTGAATCCTTACCCCATTTTTCCACGCCACCTCACCATTGCCAATATGCAGCATGTGTATCAGTCAATCGTGGGCAGAGTAGGGGATATGCTTCGCTTGTCGGCTGATTTACCAGAGTTCGTGTTGTTTTATAATGGTCCTAAATGTGGTGCTTCGGCACCCGACCACATGCATTTTCAGGCAGGCAACAAAGGATTTATGCCATTTTGCGATGAATATCAGTCGGGAAGCGTGACGGTAGAAGCGTTTGCCCACGGCAAAATCAATTATTGCGCATCATCGCCAGGCCGTCCGTTCGTAGTATCGGGAGAAGATGTGGAAGAAGTGGAGGATTTGGCTGAAAAACTCATCGCATTATTGCCGGTGAATGAAGGCGAAGTGGAGCCCATGATGAATGTGCTGTGCTGGAAAGAACAGAACACCTATCATTTGGCTATTTTCCCACGCGTGAAACATCGCCCAAGCAATTATGGTGATGGCGAAGGCCAATTCCTGCTTTCACCCGCTTCTGTGGATATGGGACAGGTGTTTGCAGTGCCTGTGGAAAAAGATTTTAAACTACTTACTGCCGACGATGTTGAGGCGATGTTCAACGAACTGTGTCTTTCGGCAGGCGGTGCTCAGCGATTAATTCAATTATTTAACTCAAAATATTCTTACGATGAATAAAGTTCCTCAAGTACGTGTCGGAATTATGAACGAACCAGTTGTTGATTTTGTACTCAACAACGAATCTCGTGTAGGTGGAAATTTGGTGGCTGGAAACCAGCATGTAGAAGCCATCGACGGTAAAGTGGTGTGGAATGGACAGCAGTACGACGAACTCCTTTTCGAACCAGTGAATGTGGAAACCGACTCTTTCACCCTTATAGATGTTACGATTGGTGTGAGTTTCCACTGGCGCAGAAAAGAAGTGCAGAGTTTCCGTGGCGCACTCCACCTTATTGTGGAAAACGGCAAAATCACCACCGTCAATGTCCTCTCGGTTGAGGAATATTTGTTGAGCGTGATTTCAAGCGAAATGAGTGCTAAGGCCTCGCTTGAATTGCTGAAAGCCCACGCCGTGATTTCACGAAGCTGGCTTTTGGCTCAAATCTATAAAGACAAAGTTGGTGCTGCTCCTGATGTGATGCTTGGCGAAACCGCCCAAGAGCCAGGAGAGGAAATCAAATGGTGGGATCGCGACGACCACATCAACTTCGATGTGTGTGCCGACGACCACTGCCAACGCTATCAAGGCATTACACGCGCCTCTACCGAAACGGTGAAGAAGGCCATCGAAGCCACATGGGGCCAGGTGCTTATGTATGGCGGCAACCTTTGCGATGCCCGCTTCTCGAAATCGTGTGGTGGTGTGTTTGAAGAATTTGAAAACTGCTGGCAGCCACAGCACTACGATTATCTGGTGGCTCGCCGCGACGGTGAAAATCCTATGGATTTCCCCGACCTTACCCGTGAAGACAATGCCGCAGAGTGGATTCTGTCTGCTCCAGCCGCATTCTGCAACACTTCCGACCCTGAAATCCTCTCGCAAGTGCTCAACGACTACGACCAGGAGACAAAGGATTTCTATCGCTGGACAGTGGAATACACTCAAGACCAAATTTCAGCCCTTATCAAGAAGCGCACCGGCGACGACTACGGACGCATCAAGAGCCTCGAACCAGTGGCACGTGGCACATCGGGCCGCCTCTACAAACTGAAAATTGTAGGCGAGAAGATGACCAAGACCATCGGCAAGGAATTGGCTATCCGCTATGCGCTGAGCGAAAGCGCTCTCTACAGCTCTGCCTTCGTGGTTGAGAAGCACGATGTGGATGCCGACGGCTATCCAGCAAAGTTTGTGCTCCGTGGCGCAGGCTGGGGACATGGTGTGGGCTTATGCCAGATTGGCGCTGCCGTGATGGGTGCTAAAGGCTACGACTATAAAGAAATACTACTCCATTATTTTATCGGTGCTGACATTGAAGCACAATACTAATTAACTCGATAATTTAAAAACATAGATTCATAAAATATGGCAGATTTAACTAAAACAAAAAATCCCTGGTGGTGGGTGCCTACCCTGTATTTTGCAGAAGGCATTCCATACTTTGTAGTAAATAACATTTCGGTGATGATGTTCACCAAGATGGGTGTTCCCAATGGTGACATGTCGTTCTTCACCACATTGCTCTATTTCCCTTGGTTCTTGAAGGGTGTTTGGAGTCCTATCGTGGATGTGGTGAAAACCAAGCGTTGGTGGATTGTGGTGATGCAAATTCTCATGACAGCAGCCATGATTTTGCTCACACTCACATTGCCATTCCCTAAGGCAGAAACGGTGGCTTCGGGTAATACTCCTATCAGTATGTTCTTTGTAACATTGGTTATCTTCATTATCACAGCATTTGCATCAGCCACACATGATATTGCAGCCGACGGCTTCTATATGTTGGCACACAGCCCAAGCAGTCAGGCAGCGTTTATCGGTATTCGTAGCGTGTTCTACCGTGTGGCATCTGTATTCGGTCAGGGCGTGCTCGTGGCTATTGCCGGTTTGATTGAAAGCAACGGTTTCTCTCCATTGGGCGTTGAGGCTGGCAACATTCCTGCTTCATGGCAAATCACCCTTGGTGTGGCGGCTGTGGTGTTTGGTTTGATTACCCTTTACCACACCTTCGCATTGCCTCATAGCGACCAAGACAAACCACGCGTTTCGGCTGAAGGTGGCAACACTATGAGCAACAACCTCGTGGAACTCGTCAACTCATTCAAAACATTCTTCATGAAGCCTGGTTGCCTTTTGGCTATCGCCTTCATGCTCCTTTATCGTTTGCCAGAAGGCTTCCTTATCAAACTCTGTCAGCCATTCTTGGTTCACTCACTTGAAGAAGGTGGTCTCGGACTTTCTACTGAGTTGGTAGGTACCGTTTATGGTGTGTTTGGTGTGATTGCCTTGCTGCTTGGCGGTATTCTCGGTGGTGTGTATTCTTCTCGTGTAGGTTTGAAGAAATCACTTTGGGTGATGGCTGGTTTCATGACCCTGCCTTGCCTCACATTCGTGTACCTCGCAATGGCTCAGCCATCAAATGTTGTGATTATCACCATCGCTCTTTGCATTGAGCAATTCGGTTACGGCTTCGGCTTCACCGCTTACATGCTCTACATGATGTACTTCTCTGAAGGTGAATACAAAACTTCGCACTACGCTGTGTGCACCGCCTTCATGGCACTTTCAATGATGCTCCCAGGCTTCGTGGCTGGTTACATTCAAGAGGCAATCGGTTATGTATGGTTCTTCTGGATGGTGATGATTTGCTGCTTCGCAACACTCATCGTTACCTACTTTGCCGACAGAAAGATTGACCCTAACTACGGTAAGAAAGAAAACGAAAACAAATAATCACTCACACTCTATCAAACAAACTATAATATGAAAAGATATATTTTATCGTTGGTGGCTATGGCTGCGGCTATGATTGCCACCGCACAGGTGAAAACAGGTGTGGAAGTGCTCCGCGACGGAGGCTTCAAGGAACTTCAAGGCAAGCGTGTGGGCTTGGTGACCAACCCAAGTGGTGTGGACCGCAACCTCAAATCCACCGTCGACATCTTGAACGAGGCTGAAGGCGTGAAGCTGGTGGCACTTTATGGCCCAGAACATGGCGTGCGTGGTAATGCACACGCTGGCGACGCAGTGGGCGACGCAGTGGATGCGAAAACTGGCGTAAAGACTTACTCACTTTACGGCAAGACCCACAAGCCATCGCCTGAAATGCTCAAGGACATTGACGTGCTGGTTTACGACATTCAGGACATCGGTTGCCGCAGTTACACTTTCTATGCCACTATGGGTATGTGTATGGAGGCTTGCGCTGAAAACGGCAAAGAATTTATGGTGCTCGACCGTCCAAATGCCGTGAGCGGCACTAAGGTGGAAGGCAACCTCGTGGAGAAAGGCTACTTCTCAATGGTGAGCAAATACGCTATCCCTTATGTGTATGGCCTTACTCCAGGCGAACTCGCTTTGTATCTCAACGAAGAAGGCGTGATTGCCAAGAAGGCAAAACTCACCGTGATTCCTATGCAGGGCTGGAAGCGCAATATGACTTACGCCGAAACCGGTCTGCCATGGGTGGCTCCATCACCACAAATCCCAACACCCGACCATGCGGCATTCTATGCCATGAGCGGTGTGATTGGCGAACTCTATGCTTTCAACACCGGCATTGGCTACACTTTGCCATTCCAATGCTTCGCCACTCCTTATCTTGATGCTGATAAACTTGCCGATGCGATGAATGCCCTCAACTTGCCAGGTTTCCGCTTCCGTCCAATCAATTTCAAGCCATTCTTCAAGGTTGGTCCTGAAACTGCCGACGCAATGAAGGAAATGCACGGTGTGCAAGTGTATATCACCGACCTCGACAAGGCAAACCTCACTCTTTGCCAGTTCTATTTCCTGCAAGTGCTTCACGAATTGCACCCAGAAGCCAAGATTTTCGATGCCAACGCAAAGCGCGGTTACGGCATGTTTGACAAGGTGATGGGTACCGACCAAATTCGTGTGCTCTTCAGCAAGCGCTATAAGGTGGCAGACATTGAAGCATACTTCAATAAAGATGCTGAGGCTTTCAAGGCTAAATCAAGCAAGTATTACTTATATCAATAATTTCGCACACACAAATCGTATCAGTGAAAGAAATTTATAAAAAATATATTCGCAACATATCGTGGTTTATACCTGACGATAGGATTTACACCGACGATTTGCGATGCCTGGCTTGGGGTACGGATGCCGGTTTCTACCGACACATACCCCAGGTTGTGGTACGCAGCAAGACGGAGGAAGAAGTGTCGCGTTTGCTCGCTGAGGCAAGCAAACTGGGGCTTCCTGTCACTTTCCGTGCTGCTGGTACCAGCCTTTCAGGCCAGACTACTACCGACTCAATTATGATTGTGGCCGGTAAAAATTGGGAAAAATATGAAGTGAACGACGATGCTTCGGTGTTCACTATGCAGCCGGGTATCGTGGGTCATAAGGTAGATGAGATATTGCGCCCTTATGGCAAGACATTCACCCCCGACCCTGCGTCGAAAAATTCGGCAATGGTGGGCGGTATTGTGATGAACAATGCTTCGGGTATGAGTTGCGGAACCCATGCCAATAGCGACAAGGTGATGAAGTCGATGCGTATCGTGTTTGCCGACGGCACAGTGCTCGACACTGGCGACGCCGACAGCCGCAACGCATTCAAGCAATCGCACCCCGAAATTATCAAGGGTATTGAGGATATTCGCGACCGTGTGCTTGCCGATGATGAACTTGTGAAGCGCATCAAGCATAAGTATGCCATTAAGAATGTGACTGGCCTCAATATTTACCCATTCGTTGAGCACACCGACCCATTCGACATCATCACCCACTTGATGGTGGGTAGTGAAGGCACGCTTGGTTTTGCCAGCGAGTTTACCATGACCACAGGTCACCTCTATCCATATTCGTCGAGCGCAATGCTTTACTTCAAGGATATGCGCGAGGCTTGCGAATGTGTGGTGGCTTTGAAGAATAGCCCTGTGGAATGTGCCGAGTTGTTGGACAAGAAGTCGCTGGCTTCGGTTAACGATACCACCGGCGAAAACCTTACCGCAATTCTGGTGCGCACATCAGCCGACACCAAAGAGCAACTCGCAGCCAATGTGGCAGCGATGGAAAAGGTGCTTGAAGGCTTCAATCTCTATGTGCAGCCAAAGTTCACCTCCGATCCTGAAGAAAACGCCAAATATTGGGCAATCCGCTCTGGCGTGTTCCCTGTGGTGGCTGGCACCCGTCCGCTGGGCACTACTGTGATTATCGAGGACATTGCATTCCATATCGAAGACCTGCCCGATGCCACTTGCGACCTTGCACAAATGCTGCAAGACCACGGCTACGATGACAGTTGCATCTATGGTCATGCGCTTGAAGGCAACTACCACTTCATCATCGCCCAGTCGTTCAAGACCGAGGCTGATGTGAAGCAGTATCGCGACTTGATGAGCGAAATCACCAAACTTGTGGTTGACAAATACGACGGTTCACTCAAGGCTGAGCACGGCACAGGTAGAAATATGGCTCCATTCGTGGAAACAGAGTGGGGGCCAAAAGCGTTTGCGGTGATGAAGGAAGTGAAACACTTGCTCGACCCACAAAACATTCTCAACCCTGGCGTGATTTTCAACGACGACCCTGATTGCTTCGTGAAATCGTTTAAACCACTTCCTTTGACCAACGAGCACATCGACAAGTGTATGGAATGTGGCTTCTGCGAAGTGAACTGTATGAGTTGTGGCTTCACTATGTCGTCGCGTCAGCGCATTGTGGTGCAACGCGAAATCGCGCGTTTGAAAGCCACTGGAGAAGACGATGCTCGCTTGAAGCGACTTCAAAAGCAATATGTATATTATGGCAACGTGACTTGCGCCGCCGATGGTTTGTGCAGCACCTCCTGCCCGATGAAAATCAACACAGGAGATTTGACGCACGACTTGCGTAATGCCGCCATCAAGCCAAACTCATTCACTCACAAAGTGGGCGACTTCTGCGCCGACAATGTTCCTGCCATTCGTTCGGGTATCAAACTGGCACTCCGTTCGGCAAGTTTGGCACAAGCTGTGATTGGCGAGAAGGGTGTGGAAACTGTGGGTAAGGCTATTCATGCGGCAGGCGGTCCGCTTTGGACTCCATCGCTGCCAAAAGCATATTCTGCCCACGAAATTGAGCAAACCGAATCAAAGAAAAAGGTGGTTTACTTCCCAAGTTGCCTCAACCAAACCATGGGTAAAGGACACAAGGGACCACAAACCAACCTTGTGGACGAAGTGGTGACATTCCTCAACAAAGCAGGCTGGGAAGTGATATTCCCTGCCAATATGAAGAAGATGTGTTGTGGCATGATTTGGGAAAGCAAGGGTATGCCCGACATTGCCGACAGGAAAACTGCCGAACTTGAGGCCGCACTCCTTGAGGCAAGCGAAAATGGCAAATACCCGGTGATTTGCGACCAAAGTCCATGTATGCATCGTATGCAAGAGCACATGACTAAGGTGAAACCACTCGAACTGATGGAATTTATCCATGATTATGTGGCTGATTCACTTGAGTTTCACCAGATTGACGAGCCAATTGCAATTCACCTCACCTGCTCAACTCGATTGATGAAAGTGGAGAATAAAATGCTCAACTTGGCGCGTCGCTGTTCAAGCAATGTGGTGTTGCCAGAGGGCGTGGGTTGCTGTGGTTTTGCTGGCGACAAGGGTTTCAACAACCCTGAGGTGAACAAGTATGCATTGCGCAAACTCCGTGCCGCTATCGAAAAGGCGAATGTGAAGCGAGGCTACTCCAATAGCCGCACCTGTGAAATCGGTTTGACCACCCATAGCGGTGTGCCTTATCAGTCGCTCGTGTATCTCATTAATGAATGTACTACCGTAAAATAAAAAAAATCAACATAACTATATGGCAAATAATAGTAAACGCTTGAAGTCCCTGGATATCCTTCGCGGTATCACTGTGGCAGGTATGTTGCTTGTCAACAACCCCGGCAGCTGGGGCAACCTGTATGCGCCACTTGGCCATGCCGAATGGATAGGCTTGACACCAACCGACTTGGTGTTTCCTTTCTTCATCTTCTGCATGGGTGTGGCGATGTTTTTCTCTTTGAAGAAATTCAATTTCACCATGTCTAAAACGCTCGCCGTGAAAATGATTCGCCGCACCGTGCTGCTGTTCATTATCGGCTGGGCTGTGCAATGGTTCAGCCACTTGATGTATGGCATGTTCCGCGATGGCAAATCTTTTGCCGAGGCAGCAAATAATTTAGATTCAATTCGCTATTTGGGTGTGTTCCAACGCTTGGCATTGGTGTATTTCTTTGGCACCCTTTGCGCCACATTCATTAAATATCGCTTCATCCCTTGGGTGATTGCAGGTATTCTCGCTGTGTATGCATTGATTTTGGGCTTAGGTCATGGTTATGAGTTCTCAACCGACAATATCATTGCTGTAATCGACAATGCAGTGCTTGGTCCTAACCACATGTATCATGAAGGCTACAATGGCATGAGCGTGGCATTTGACCCAGAAGGCATTTTGAGCACACTTCCCTGTATCGCACACACCCTTATCGGCTTTATGGTGGGTGGCGTGATTTTGAAGCACAAAGACAACTCTTATCGTGTGGGCCGCCTCTTGCTCATCGGCTTTATCTTCATTTTGGCAGGCTGGTTGCTCAGTTATGGCATTCCATGTGGCAAGAAGATGTGGTCAACCACCTTCGTATTGCTCACTTGCGGTTTGGCAATGAGCGTGTTGGCTCTGTTGATTTATGTGATTGATATGAAGGGTCGCTCAAAATGGTGCTACTTCTTCGAGGCATTTGGTGTGAATCCACTTTCACTTTATGTGCTAGGCAGCCTCTTGGCTATCGTGTTTGGCTCAGTGATTGTCAGCACTTCTGATGATTATGTGAAGGGTGATGCTGAAAAGGCTGCCGCTATCTACACAAAACTCGCCGCCGACAGTTGCGCACAGGCTCAAAACAACCTCGCCATCGCTTACTACAATGGCGACGGTGTGGAAGAAAACAAGGATGAGGCTCTGAAACTCTTTAAGGCTGCCGCTGCCGATTCATCGATGGTGAACGCACGCTACAATTTGGCTTTGGCATACATGCAAGACGATGATGCCATCAACGATCAGGAAATCCTTCCATTGCTCACCGAGGCTGCTGACTCATCTATCGCCAATGCGCAATACAACTTGGCGCTTTGCTACGACTTCGGCAAATTCGGCATCGCCACCGACCATGTGAAGGCTGCCGACTACTATATGGAAGCATCGAAGCAAGGTATGCACCGCGCACAGGCAGCGGTGAACCTCTGCTATGCCGACACTTTGGGCGTGACCGCCGAACTGAAATACGACGACATCTTCTTGCCTGCTATGCAAAAGAGCAAGGCATTTGAAGGTGATAGCCTCACAGCCGTGCAAACCACCTTCAACGAGGCTGTGGCTGTGGCATCGGGTGCCGGCGATCGCAGTTCTATCAAGGGCGCGCTCTACGATGCGTATAAGTCAATCACCTTGTCAGACAAGATGGCATCGTGCTTGTATGCAATACTTTTCGTATTGTTTAACTGGATATTCGGCTATATCCTCCACAAGAAAAATATAATAATTAAACTATAAACACTACATTATCATTATGATTTTAATTGCAGACTGTGGGTCAACCAAAATTGATTGGTGCCTACTCAATGGCAACGAAAAAGTTGCACAAATCTTTACAACTGGTATGAATGCACTGATGATGACAGAGGAAGAAATGACTGCCACCATCAAGGCTGAACTCGTTCCTCACATCAGTGGTTATCAAATTGATGAAATCTACTATTATGGTGCAGGTATCTTGAATGAAGAAGTTGGTTCACACGTAGTCAATGCTCTTAAAGCAAACATTCCATCAGCCACTAAGGTGGAAGTGGCAAGCGACTTGCTCGCTGCTGCTCGCGCACTCTGTGGCCGTAAGCCTGGTATCGCTTGTATCATGGGTACTGGTTCTAACTCTTGCTACTACGATGGCGAAAAGGTGGTTGACAACGTATCTCCACTCGGCTATATCCTCGGCGACGAAGGTAGTGGTGCTGTGCTCGGCAAACTCCTCGTGGGCGACGTGCTCAAAAAGCAACTTCCTGAACACCTTTGCCAAAAGTTCTACGACGAATACAAGGTTGACCGCATGACTATCATCGACCGCGTATATCGCAAGCCAGCCGGTAACCGTTTCCTCGCTCAATTCGCTCCATTCTTGCAAAAGAACATCGAAGAGCCATCAATCCACCGCATCGTGCTTCGCTCATTCACCGATTTCTTTATCCGCAACGTGGAAAGCTACGACCACTACAAGGAACTTCCTTGCAACTTCGTAGGTTCAATCGCATTCCTCCAGAAGGCTACTCTTATGGAAGCTGCACAAAGCCAAGGTATCACCATCGGCACTATTATTCAAGCTCCAATGGAAGGACTTATCAAGTTCCACTCAGAGCAAGCATAATTTAACAACAAACTAAATTTGAATCTTTAAAATTTTACAATAATGGCATTTGTAAAAATTAGCGAACAACCTTCACTTTACAACGACCTCGAAAAGATGTCGGCTCACGAATTGCTTGTAAACATCAACAAGGAAGACCACAAGGTGCCCGACGCTGTTGAGAAAGCAATTCCTCAGATTGAGAAACTCGTGGTAGGTATCGTAGAACGCATGAAGAAGGGTGGCCGTCTGTTCTATATGGGTGCTGGCACATCTGGCCGTCTGGGCGTGCTCGACGCAAGTGAAATTCCGCCAACATTCGGTATGGATCCAGGTTGGATTATCGGTATTATCGCAGGTGGCGACACCGCATTGCGTAATGCAGTGGAAAACGCTGAAGACGACACCGAACAAGGCTGGAAAGACCTTCAAAAATTCAACATCACTCCACTCGACACCGTGGTGGGTATTGCCGCTTCAGGCACCACTCCTTACGTGATTGGCGCATTGAAAGCCGCTCGTGAATTTGGCTGTTTGACTGGCGCTATCACCAGCAACCCAGATGCTCCTATGAGCGAAGCCGCTGAAATTGCAATGGAAATGGTTGTAGGTCCTGAATTTGTGACCGGTTCATCTCGTATGAAATCGGGTACAGGTCAAAAACTCATCTGCAACATGATTTCTACCAGCGTGATGATTATGATGGGTCGCGTGAAGGGCAACAAGATGGTGAACATGCAGCTCTCCAACATCAAGCTCGTGGACCGCGGTACACGCATGGTGGTTGAAGAACTCGGTTTGCCTTACGAAGAAGCAAAGACATTGCTTCTCAAGTATGGCTCTGTGAAGAAGGCTTGCGACGCTTATCGTGCAAATCAGTAATCAATTCAGTTAAATGATAGGAGGGTGTTGGCGCTATGCCGATACCCTCTATTTATAAATAATGGATTATGAAACGCATTTTAATTTTATTGATGGCGGTAGCCACTCTTTCGTGTATGGCACAGAAAAAGCCTGTTAATCCCGATGTGTATTACGCTCGTAGAGCCACTTTATTTGATTTGCTCCCTGTGTATTCGAGCGACATCATTATGCTGGGCAACAGCCTCACCGATGGTGCGGAATGGAACGAACTGTTCGACAACTGCCATGTGAAAAACCGTGGCATAGTGGGCGACATCATTCCCGGATTTTTCGAGCGTCTTGAACCCATCTTGAAGGGTCAGCCACGCAAAATCTTCATCATGGGTGGTGTGAACGACATTTCACACGGCGTGTCGGCCGATAGCATTGTCAGCGCCATGACTCAAGTGGTGACCACCATTCAGGCGCGTTGCCCAAAAACTGAAATTTATGTGCAAAGCATGTTGCCATTCAACAACGATGTTCGCCTTTGGAAACTTCTGAAGGGCAGAGAACAAGTGGTGGTTGACGGCAATAAGGGACTTGAAAGCATGTGCCAACGCTTAGGCGTTACGTTCATCAACCTCTACCCACTTTTCGTGGGCGAAAACGGCAAGATGAAGCCCGAATACACCAACGACGGACTTCACCTTATGGGCGGTGCCTACCTCATCTGGCGCGACGCCCTGCTTCCATACATTAGCAAATAAACCCTAACGACCGATTTGGGATAAAGCGCGACAGCGCTCCACCAAAAATAATGGCTGTGCCCCAAAATGAAGGGCGCAGCCAATTTTTTTTTCTTATCAGAGCACTTGGAGCACTCAGAACTATCGGAACTATCGTCTTAACTTCTTTAACTTCTTAACTCCTTAACTTCTAAAAATCTAATTTCTAATTTCTAATTTCTACCCTCTTATTTCTTCCCTCAAAACCACTTTAGCGAAATCGCCGCTTTTCAGGTCCATGATGCCGAAGAAGTCGGGTTCTTCTATTGTTTCGGTTTCGGTGCTGTCGCAGAAATTCACTTTTATGGCTTGCTTCAGTTCAGCCATCTGTTCAAGTGCCTCGGTTTTTGAGGTGAAGCGGTATTTGTCGTTTCCGCTTTCGCCCTCGCTGTAATATTCAAAATATACGATATAGTTGTCCATAGTGCAAAAATAGCGTTTTTCTGCCGATGATAGGCTCTATTTTGTAAAAAAATGTTGTTTTCACGCCCTTTTTCGGCGTTCATATTTTGACGAATGACCGATTTGCTGTAATTTTACTTTTTAATTGGTAAATAGTGTAACAACGCAACGAAATATGAAAAAGTTTTTTGCTTTATTATCCCTACTTTTGCTCTCACTGGCAGCTACAAAAGCCAGTGCTCAAAGTAAAACTATGTTTGAATATCCAGTGGCTCCCGACACATGCACATCGCTTGAGAGTCGCTGCAACTATAGTACCACTCACTTTTGGGATAATTTCGACTTCCACAAACCACTCACTGCCGAAACCGACAGCGCACTTCAATCCACATTTGTTGACTATCTTCAAATCATGAGTTCTGCCAACAAGAATGTGGGTCAGAGTTCAGTTCGCTTGCTGATGAACAAGGCGCAAGCCAACCAGTCCAACTTTATGCGACTGATGGCAACTGCCGAGTATATGCTCTACTACACCCCACAGCCACTCATCGACGATGTGTATTTGGCGTTCTTGCAATCGGCTGTTGAGGCATCGTGGATGAAGAAAGATGCAAGAAATCACTATCAAGAGCAAATTCGCACCATCAACAATACCAAGCTCGGCAATGAAATCTATAATTTCAGCATCACCGACGCAACGGGTGCGAAGCGAAAACTGTATGATGTGCCAGTTGACAGCGCCGAAATCGTGCTGCTGTTCTTCACTGGCGACGGTGTGGAAAGTTCATTGGCGCGCACCCGCATCGATACCGACCTCGGTGTGAACGAACTGGTGAAGCAGGGCTATACCAAAGTGATAAATGTGTATGTGGGCGACAAACCAAAGCAATTTTTTGCAGAGGCATCGCAATACCCCAACTGGACGCTCGTTGCTACCAGCGAGTATAACAACCTCGACGTGAGAATTTTGCCATCGTTTGTGGTGCTCGACAATGCGCACCGCGTGATGAACAAAAACCAGTACGTCGACGACATTAAAAAAGCGTTTAATCCATAATCATTCACACGCATGAAAGTACCTAACGGCATTAAAAATTTCTTTATGTATAGTGCAGGTCACACCTACACTAACCTTTCGCGATTATTTTTGCGTCTTTTCATCGGTTTGATGTTTTGTTTGGTGGCATTCCGCCAAATTCTGCACATCAACACCATTGCACCTCAGTTTTCAGGCTTCCTTTCGCTTGGGGCTGAAGATTCCATTATTATGATAGCTATATTGGAACTATTTTGCGCCACATTCATCATGTTAGGATTTCTTATGCGCGTGGCTCTCGTTCCTTCGATTGCCATTATGGCTTACGCTGAATATCTGGTGTTCTCTCCAGAAGTGTCGTCGGGTGTGTTTACATTCACTCCAGGCTATCCTGTGATGTTTCTCGGTGTGTTCTTCTTCTTGCTGCTGGCTGGTCCGGGCAAGATTTCGGTTGACTACCTGATAGCCGTAAACATTGAGCGCAATAGGGAGGAAGACGAGGTGCTCGACAATGTGTAATGTGTTTATTTAAAAGAAAACTCAAATTCAACTACAGAGAACGAATAACGATATGAGTATAGCAGTATTGATTTCTGGCGGCGTGGATAGCGCAGTGGTGGTTCATAAACTGAAAGAGGAAGGACACGACGACATTCAGTTGTTCTATATCCGTATAGGACTGGACACCGACGAGGGCGACTGTGCCGCAGAAGAAGATATTGAAATGTGTACGCTGATTGCCAAGAAATACGGCTTGCCACTTGAAGTGGTGTCGCTGCATCAGGAATATTGGGACAATGTGATGGAATATGCGCTCCGTGCCGTGAAGCAGGGGCTCACTCCAAACCCCGATATGATGTGCAACCGCATGATTAAGTTTGGCTATTTTGAGGAGCGCTGGGGCAAGGATTTCGACATGACTGCCACAGGGCACTATGCCAACACCGCATTCGTGGGCGATACCAAATATCTGGCAATGGCAGTTGACCCGGTGAAAGACCAGACCGACTTCTTGGCTCAAATCACCTACGAGCAGTTGCTGCACTTGATGTTCCCCATCGGCAATTTGCCAAAGGAGGAAGTGCGCCGTATCGCTCAAGAGGTGCACATGCCCAACGCCTACCGCAAGGACAGCCAAGGCATCTGCTTCCTCGGACAAATTAACTACAACGACTTTATCCGTCGCCACCTTGGTGTGAAGAAGGGACCGATTATTGAAATCGAAACAGGCAAAAAACTTGGCGAGCACAATGGATTCTGGTTCCACACCATCGGTCAGCGCAAAGGTCTTGGGCTGAGTGGCGGACCATGGTATGTGGTGAAGAAGAATGTGCAAGATAATGTGGTGTATGTGAGCAACGGCTATGGCACAGCCAAGCAATATGGCAAGGTGCTCCACCTCGACGAAATGCACTTCATTTCTGGCAATCCGTGGGGCGAAACCACCGGGCCTGTGGAAATCATGTTCAAAAATCGCCACACTCCAATCCTCACCAAGGCTAAATTCACGCATCTCCACGATGGTGAATGGGTGATTGAGAGCGAAAACGATGTGCAAGGCATAGCTCCAGGTCAGTTTGCCGTGATTTACGATGCGCAAGGCCATTTGTGCTACGGTAGCGGCGTGATCACTGGGCAGAAAGTGGATTGAAAATATTAACTCAAAAGATAAGATGATGGACAAGGTGGAATTGAAAGTGATGGGTATTACCTACAACCCTGTGCAGAGTGGGGCGTATGCGCTGCTGCTGCGCGAGGTGGACGGGCCATACCGTATCCCCATCGTGGTGGGTGTGGCTGAGGCGCAGTCGATAGCCATGCGATTGGAGAATGTGATACCTCCGCGTCCGATGTCGCACGATTTGATGGTGAGCATGTTTCACGCCTACGGTATTTCGCTCGAAGAGGTGTTTATCTACAAATTCAGCGAAGGCATATTCATGAGCGAATTGCGCTTGAGCAACGGTGAGCGAGAAATCAGTTTGGATTCGCGCACCAGCGATGCCATAGCATTGGCGTTGCGCACTGGCTCGCCCATCTTCACCACACCGGAAATCGTGAAGAAAACTGGCATTTTCATGGAAGAAAAAACCGACAGCCCGATAGTTCACAAAAAGCATCAGAAACTCGAAGATTTCAGCGTGGAAGAACTTGAAGAGCGTATGCACCGCTTTGTGGAGCAAGAGGAATACGAACTGGCGGCGGAAATCCAGAAAATCATCAAAAAGAAGACATCTTCTAACCCCGACGAAGAAACTAAAAACATAAATAAATAAACAAGATGAAAAACTTAAAGTTTAGATTAATTTTGATGAACTTCCTGCAGTTTGCTGTATGGGGAGCTTATCTCACATGTATGGGCAACTACCTCGGAAAAGCGGGTATGGGTGCCGAAATTTCTTGGTTCTATGCAATTCAAGGTATAGTGTCGATTTTCATGCCAGCCCTGATGGGTATTGTGGCTGATAAGTGGATTCAACCACAGCGTTTGCTCGGTATTTGCCACCTTTTGTCTGGTGCAGGCATGATTGCCCTGTTTATGATGGGACAGGCTTCCGACACCCCCGACAAGGCAATGTTTATTGCCACCTACACCTTCAGCGTGGCGTTCTATATGCCTACGCTTGCGCTGTCGAACACTGCAGCGTTTACCATTCTTAAAAACAACGGAATGGACACGGTGAAAGACTTCCCACCAATTCGTGTGTTTGGCACCGTAGGTTTCATTGCCACTATGTGGTTTGTGAACTGTGCCACTTGGCATGATGGAAACTTTGGCTTCACCATTGGCGAAGACCTCACCAAGTTCCAACTCACTCACTTCCAGTTCCTCGTGTCGGGCGTTTTGGGTGTGATTCTGTTTGCTTACTGCATGACCTTGCCACAATGTAAACTCGTGAAAACTGTAGGTCAGTCACTCGCTCAACAACTGGGTTTGGACGCATTCAAACTCTTCAAGCAAAAGAAGATGGCTTTGTTCTTCATTTTCTCAATGCTTTTGGGTATGTCGCTCCAAGTGACCAACGGTTTTGCCACTCCATTCCTCACCAGTTTCAAGGGCTCAGACGTGGCTGAAATCGCCAACTCATTCGCAGCCAACAATGCCACCATGCTCGTGTCGCTCTCACAAGTGGCTGAAGCACTTTGCATCTTGCTCATTCCATTTTTCTTGCGCCGCTTCGGCATCAAGATTGTGATGCTGATTGCCATGTTTGCATGGGTGTTCCGCTTCGGCTTCTTCGGTTTGGGTAGCCCAGAGTTCCCAGGCGTGCTGCTCTTTATCCTCTCTTGCGTGGTTTACGGCGTGGCATTCGACTTCTTCAATGTGTCGGGTGGTCTGTTCGTTGACAAGGAGTGCGACCCAAGTGTTCGCGCGTCAGGTCAAGGTTTGTTTATGCTCATGACCAACGGTCTGGGTGCAACAGTCGGCACTCTTGCTGCTGGTGAAATCGTCAACCACTTCTGCGCTTGGAATGAAAACGGCTATCTGATGTCGATCAATCCTGGCGGCTGGCAAAATGCCTGGTTCATTTTCGCAGGCTTCGCTCTGGTTGTGGCTATCGCGTTCATGTTCCTGTTTAAGTACAAACACGAGCCTGAAGCAAAATAATTAAACGAATAAGACCATCAACGGTCTAATCTCTAACATCTAATTTCTCTCAATATGCATCGCTTTTACGACCCCAATATTGCCACCACGCTCCAACTCTCCGAAGAAGAATCGAAGCACTGTGTGCGTGTGTTGCGCTTGACGGAAGGTGATGAGATTGAGGTGGTAGATGGCGCGGGCAACCTCTACCTCTGCAAAATAGCCATGGCGCACCCCAAGCGATGTGGCGTGGAGATTGTGGAGCACAAGGAGTGCCCACCGCACTGGGAGCATCAGATAGTGCTGTGTGTGGCACCCACTAAAAACCTCGACCGTATGGAAGATATGGCCGACAGGGTGACTGAAATGGGCGTGGACCGCATCATTCCGCTGCTGTGCCGCAACAGCGAGCGAAAAGTGCTGAAAACCGAGCGCATACAGAAAATTCTGGTTTCTGCCATGAAGCAGTCGCTCAAAGCGCAGTTGCCGCAGCTCGATGAACTCACACCGTTCAAGCAGTTGATGCAGATGCCGTTTGAGGGCAATAAGTATATCGCCTATTGCGATATGATGCTGCCGCGTGAGCAGCGCCGCGTGCTTTCGAAGGAGTATCGCCCCGGAGCCGACACGATGATTATTGTCGGTCCGGAAGGCGATTTCAGCCCCGAAGAAGTGGCGATGGCGCTTGATGCCGGTTTTGTGCCCGTGTCGCTTGGCGAAAGCCGATTGCGCACCGAAACCGCCGCCATGTTTGCAGTGGCCACCTGCCACGCTTTAGATATGAACAAGGATTAATAAAACAGTAGAAATGATTATAGACCAATTGCAAGCCTCGACTTGCGGAAACTTTTTCCTGCTCGCAGGACCCTGTGTGATAGAAGGGGAGGAAATGGCGCTCGAAATTGCCGAAAAGGCAGTTGCCATCACCTCGGAACTGGACATTCCCTATGTGTTTAAGGGAAGCTATCGCAAGGCGAACCGTTCACGCATCGACTCGTTTACAGGTATCGGCGATGAAAAGGCATTGAAAATTTTGCGTAAGGTGCGCGATACATTCGGCGTGCCAGTAGTTACCGACATTCATACTGCCGACGAGGCCGCTATGGCTGCGCAGTATGTGGATGTGCTCCAAATTCCTGCCTTCCTCTGCCGTCAGACCGATTTGCTCGTGGCTGCCGCTCGCACAGGCCGCATGGTGAACATCAAGAAAGGGCAGTTCCTTTCGCCCGAAGCCATGCAGTTTGCTGTGCAGAAAGTGCGTGATGCAGGCAACGCCGACGTGGCAATCACCGAGCGCGGCACCACATTCGGCTATCAAGACCTGATTGTGGACTACCGTGGCATTCCCACCATGCGTGCCTTCGCTCCTGTGATTGTGGATATCACACACTCGCTCCAGCAGCCTAATCAGAACGCAGGCGTGACTGGCGGTCGCCCCGAACTCATCGAGACGGTGGCTCGTGCCGCTATCGCATCGGGTGCCGATGGCTTGTTTATTGAAACGCATCAAAACCCATCTGTGGCAAAGAGCGACGGTGCCAACATGCTCCGCCTCGACTTGCTTGAAGGATTGCTTCAGCGTCTGTCGGTGCTGAAGAAAGCCGTGAATCAAATTGATAACATCAAATAATAACTCAAGAATATATGACACAAATCAAGTATCTGTTTCTGTCCATTGCGCTTTTGGCTTGCGGGTGGAATGCTGTGGCTCAAACTACCGACGAAGATGCGGCGTTGAAGCAAAAAATCAACGCAGCCGTGATGAATGTTTACGACCAGCAGCTTGAAAAAGAACCGGGCGACTACGCAACACGTTTTGCGCGCTCGTATCAGTACTTCTACAATGGTCAAATAGATGAGGCACTTGCCGACATCACCAAAACTATCACCGACTGCCCGGAGCAGGATCGTGAAGTGCTTTACGATGCGCTTCTGCTTCGTGCCAAGATTTACGACAAGAAAAATGAATTAGACAGCGAATTTGCCGATTTGAAGCGAGCTTTTGCCATCAATTCTTCAAATCCGAATGTAATCGATATGATTGCGAAATTGGCGCTCAAGCGTGGCGATTACGCTACGGCTGAAACCAACTTTAATGCCATTCTGCGCATGTCGCCTCAAAACTACGACGCGCTCTACGGATTGGCTCGTGTGGCTGCCAAGACCAACGACTACGCCAAGGCACAAGAATACTGCGACCGTGCTGTGAAGCTCTTCCCAGCCGAGCCACAGGTGTATATCAACCGTGCTGAAGTGTTTATCATGCTCGGTCAATATAAAGTGGCTGCGCGAGACATTATTTTGGCAATGAGCGTGGGCAACGATGAGAGCAAGGCGATTTCTGCGCTTGTGAACATGAGTGACGAGCACTACGACGATGTGATGAATGCGCTTCAAAACTCAATCGACAATGCGCCATCGGTAGGCACGTTCTACTATCTGCGCTACTCCATCGCCATGCGTCAGCTCCACTACAGCCAGGCATTGCGCGACCTCAAGCAAATCATCAGCAAAAACATCTACGACGACTACACCATCTACGCCGATGCCGCACGCTGCCAGTTTGAAATTGGCCAGTTCGCACCAGCGTTGATTAATATCGACAAGGCTTTGGCTAAAAACCCAAGCGATATTGCGTCGCTCGTTCTCAAGGCTCGCATCATTGAGCACAATGGCGCAGGCAAAAACTACGACGCGGCTCTTGGCGTGCTTGCCCGCGCATCGCGCATCAATGCCACCGACCCATCTTTGCTTTTGACACAAGCCCGCATCTACCTTGCTCAACGCAAGCAACCAGAGGCACTTGAGGCACTCAACAAGGTGATTAAGGCAAATCCTGCCAACAATGAGGCACTCTTGCTCCGCGGCTGGGTGTATAAATATCGTATGCGCAATGCCGAGGCTGCACTTGCCGATTTCGGCATGATGCTCAAAAACGGCAGCGACATGACCAGCCTGAAGGGCTTTGCACTCCACGAACTTGGCCGTGACGATGAAGCAAGAAAGTGGGCGCAAGACAATATCATGCAAGCGTCGCTTCCCGGTGGGCAAGCCTACGCTATCGCATCGTCGCTCCTTTCCGACATCGGCGACAACGACCAGGCGCTCCGCTACCTCGAAAGCGCATTGGCAAACGGCTATGGCAGTCTTTATGAAGTGTGCATCAGTGAAGACCCTTATGTGAACCTGAAACTCGTGCGTCGTCACCCCGACTTCAAAACGCTCGTTGACCGCTTCACCCAAAACTTCACCGAACACGAATAACCCCGCCGCCCCCTCCACCCCACGGAGTCAAGCGAAATAACATCCAAAGCTCTCTTTTCACCCCCTTAACTGAAAAGAGAGCTTTTTTCACAAATCACCCCACCCAAATAGGGGAACACACCTAATTTGAAAAGTCCACAGGCCAACAAGCCCACGAACCTCGAATCCTCGAAATGTCGAAATGTCGAATCTTCGAAATGTCGAATTTCCCCCAACATCATCTAAAAAACCAAGTAGTCTCGTCATCCTCCATCATCTCTCGTCCGACTCGTCCGACCTGTCCGACTTGTCCGACACCCCCAAAGCCCCCTGTCTCGTTGACCTGTTGACCCGTTGGCTCGTTGATTGTTTTTTCAAAAAATGCCAATTTTTTGAAAAAACACCCCTGAAAAATTTGTGAATACAGAAAAAAGCAGTACCTTTGCATCGCAATTAAGCGACAGGGCGTTTAGCTCAGCTGGTTCAGAGCATCTGCCTTACAAGCAGAGGGTCGGCGGTTCGAATCCGTCAACGCCCACAACACCAAAGACTCGACTACTAAAGTCGGGTCTCTTTTTGTGTAGTTGTAAGGGTTCGAACCGCCCGGTTCGGGCACAGTGAAAATTTACTGTCGGTTGGCGTGATAACGGATCTGTGGAAATATCTGTGGAAATAATAACTTGAATAAAAAAGTAGATGAGGATATTTTGCCATATAAAATAAAGTTGTATCTTTGTAAATACATAAATCACAAATTAATAATATGTTTAACTGATATAACGTACTAATAAAGAAGAAATATTTCATGTGGCATCCTTGACTCAACTGAAATATCAAAACTTGCACTTTTTATAATTTATAACGTCAGTTTAGTTAAGACAACGGATGGCTGTGTTCTAAATCTATGGGCGCAGACAGGATTATTGTTGTCTGACGTTGGCTGTGCAAGGCCTTGATATCAACTTTGATTGTCTGCGTCCTTTTCTTTATGAATGGGCGTTTTTTATAAATAAGTAGACATGACTAGACGTTTTTTTAGAATTCATGGTGACAATATAGTGGAGTGCGAGCGAACATTGAAAATGATATCTGAGGCATTTGGAACTACGTATAAGTTGTTGGATAGTCCTTTGTATTTACCAAAGTATTTAGTAGAAAATAAAGATTCTACATTTGTTATTGAACTTTTGTCTGGTCATGGAAGATGGGGTGAAATTGATTTAGGAGATATAATTTTTAAATCAGGAGGACGACTTAGAGAGTCAGCTGATTCATATTTGACTGAAATAATTGGAGATAAAGAGATTGTTCTTTTAGGTATAGAATACTGTTCAGCCCTCCCTGCTGGTAATAATGCTTGGCAAAGAAATGGACGAGCGTTTGCTAGTGCTCTTTCTAATATTCCATATTTGTATTATGCTGAAATCGGAGGAGTGGAATTAGACGAAAACCGACAGCCAAAGGCTCCAAGATATCCAAACCCAGTTGTTCCGTTCTCTTATGTTTCTCTTTCTCATGACATGGATGGAGTTTGCTTGCCAGTTTATAAAGAGCATCCATCTATGACAGCTGAAAATCGGTTAGTATATGAGTCCGCATTAGGATATGGTGACGGTCTCATTTTTATTAAGCAACTTATTATTGGAGAGGATACTCAATTTACTGTGAATTGCCTAAAAAACAAGGCTATAAGAATGGTGGAGATTCTTGTTAAGGGACGGAAGAAGAATGATACTTTAAAATATGATAAATGGATTAAATTATTGAATGAGCAAAATAGGGCAGCGTGGCTTGTTGAGAATTATAAAAAAAATTGGCATAAAAAATCGTCAGATAAAGTTCGTGTGTCAAGTACTTTTAAACGTTTTAAAACTCAGGTTGTGAAATTGGCTGCTGTACCTATTGCGGCTAATGATTTACCATTTTGTATTGTTCCGAAGTCAAAATTGCAATTACTCAAAAAGTGGATGATGAAAACGTATAAGGGTATAAATGTGGATTTTGATTTAGAAAAAGATTTGGCATTGGTTTGGATAACGGGATTTAAACCTAAAGGCGATGATTCTCGACCTGACCGTGGTTTATCACCCCTTTGTCGTATGATTTTGGGAAAAGATAATAATATAATGGCTGTTATTTCTGGGCCTGGTTCCAAATCTACTTGGGACAAATTGCAGAGTTCTTCAAAAGAACTATGTAAGAGTAATGGCTTGTTTGAAGCAATTTTTACATGCTGCAATTACTTATTTGTAGATAGTGCTACTTCAGATAATCCAATCTTTTTATCAACAGGCGCTGTATTTACTAAGAACACAAAAACAATTTCTTTCCCATATACAGAATCTCCAACTGTGAGATTTTTTGAACACGATACGGACTGTGCTATACACCAAATCTTTTCTTCTAAAGAACAATTGGGATTGTATGAATGTTTTTGTAATCCTCCGGGGGGTGATTGGTCTGGCATTTCATATTTTGAAAAAAGTAAAGAGTATAAATGGACTTCTCTTCCTCGGGTTTCATCTTATAGCAAAAGACCCGACCATATTTTTCAAATAGAGATAGATAAGCAATTGATTTTTGTACCAATAGAATCAAAAGGGTATGGTGACGACCTAGAAAAAGGTATTGGTAACAGACTGAAATTGTATATTCGTGATTTATTTACCAGTGAGCCTACGGCATATATATCTGGTAAAAATGCTCATTGGTCTTTTTTTAATGGAGCCATTGAGCCAATAAAATATACAATGATTTCGGTTGGGGCGTTTCTGTTTAGAGATGAATGCGAATTATCACACCAAATCAAGAGAGGAGAATTAGATGCAATATTCGCATTCGAATTTGGAACTGTTACAGTTTTGCACTTTTGTGCAAATGAACGAGGGAAATTATTACTCAAATATCTCAAGAGAATTGAGTCAGAACAGGGTGGTTTTAAAGTTCAGGTACACTGATTCAAAAATATCTTCTTGGACTTTGTCTATAACCTTCCGAAAAGCAGATTTCCCAGTTTTTATTTTAAATGAGGTTGCATATAATTCTTCTGGTGGAGCAAATGAGTATGTGCGTTCTCCAGAATATCCATCAAACGTCAACATCCATTTAACTCCTTTTGAGTTTAAATCTTCAAGAGTTGTATAAAAATCTTCAAGGCTAAATGGCGATTTGGTATATCTGTTTTTTGTGCCTCCATAAGGGGGGTCAAGAAAAACAAAGTCTCCTTTTTGGGCATTCTCTAAACACTCTCTATAGTCAACATTTAGGAAATCAAATTTTTTTATATATTGAAACCATTGGAGAATGATTATAGAAAGTCTTTTTGGGTCTATTCCTGGTCGTGTTAGATGAAGTGAGTTGTTAAATTCGCCAGCACTATTGTAGCGAATCATCCCATTCAAGCAAGTTCTCGTTAGGAATAGAAAGTCAAATGGGTTTTTAGTTTTGTTAAAAGAGTCTCTTATTTCATAAAACACTTGAAAACCCTCCTTTTGAAGTCTATTCCAACGGAATTCATATTCAGAAGCAACTTTTTCTGGATTGTTCTTAATTTCGTTCCATAATGAAATTAATTCGCTAATAATATCACTGGCAATTCCCTTTCTTGCACGAGCAAAAGGCATCATTGCACCACCTCCCAGGAATGGCTCATAATATGTATTTGCGTTAGGGAAATAAATTGCTAATTGTTGGGCGATAGTTCTTTTACTGCCCGACCATTTAATTACAGGTTGAAGTGGTTTCATTAAAATAAGGAATTTTTCTTTAATTGAAGGGCTTCGTGTAAACGCTTTTTTGCAATGGCAATGTACTCGTTCTCGATTTCAAATCCAGTGACATTCATGCCAAAATTAATGCCAGCAACCATTTCTGTGCCAGATCCAGCAAATGGAACTAGTAGGTTTCCGCCTTTAATTCCACATAAAGTAAGAATACGCTCTGATACTTTTATTGGTTTCTGGGTTGGATGTGATCCAAATTTCATTTCTTCTTTAGATTTGTTATTAGGAATATCCCAAACGGTTCGCATTTGTTTTCCTTTTTCTTTTAGCAAATCTGATGGGGAATAGAATTCCTTTGATGCCTCATAATTGAAGAAATATTTACGTTGTTTTTCGCCGCCCTTATGAACCCATAATATTGTTTCATGGCTTGCTGTTAGTCTGCGTCCTGATAGATTTGGAAATGAATTTCGTTTGTACCAAGCAATTTCATTAATAATTTCAAGTCCAAGTAATTGGCAACAAACATTTACAAAACCAGAATTATGATATGTTGAATGAATCCAAATAGACCCTTCAATTTTGACTATTCTCTTAAGTTCTTTTAGCCAGTGATAGGTATTTATGAATGAATCGTCTTGAGATAATAAATCCCAAGCTTCATTTTCTAGATTCCAAGAACCTCCAAAACCGGAAATTTTTTTTACATTCCCGTATTCCCAATTATGTTTAGTTGATGCTCCATACGGAGGGTCGACAATACACAAGTCAAAACTATCACACTTCAGCTGAGATAATCCTTCAAAAACATCTTGGTTAAAAAGGCTGTATTGCAAAGACATTTCTTTATTTTTTTTTAGAGTTGCTGACTATTAATTCTGCTATATCAATATCAAGGAGGTCTGCAATTCGGCTTAAAGTTTTCAGGTCTGGCTGAATACTGTTTTGACACCATTTGCTAATTGTGCAAGTGGATTTTCCCAGGTTTTCTGCTAACCACTTGCCTGTTTTATTGTGTTCCACAAGAACTAATTTAATACGATTTAGAATTACCATAATATTAGTATATATTTATATCTTGTGCAAATATATTAAAATGATTTGAAAACACAATAAAAAAAGATTATTATAATTTACTATATTCAAGCCTTAGAGACGATAGTAAGAGAAATATTGAATCGAATCTATTTGGACATCATCACCTTTAGTGATTTAATAAAAGATTTGATTACTTTTGAATTTGCGCTTAAGCAAGCATTTATCGTAGTGAGTATATAGCAGAAATTGCGGGCCAAATAGTTTTTGCTTCAATTAACCCCGAAAGTTCGCTTTACCCCCTATTTCTTAAGTACAAGCAGAAATCCACGGTAATATACTAATAGTTCCTGAAAAACTACCATTTCCCCAAAATCAAAAACCACCCAAATAATTAAAATTGGTGTTAATTGGGTTTGAATGGATTAAATTGGTGTTTTCTGTTGGTGGGTTGTTTGTGGTAATTTGTGGCTGATTTTTTTACCACGAATTGCTCGAATGTTTTTTGTTAAATCTCGTTGAATCTGTGTGAGAAATAAACCCAAATCGGTCATTAGGGCTTGTGGTATTTCGGAGTTTTAGAAGAATGAATTTTGATTGTCTTTTAATGAGTGATAGCGAGCTATTACGAATTAAAAACAAGCAAAAGGCATCTTATAAAATAAAAGCCGTAAGACCGCAAGAAGTAATCTAAAAAATCCTCATACGGCCTAATGACCGATTTGGGTTTATGTGTGAGCAAAGTGTGGTTTACCCCCTTTTTGGCATTGTGTGTGCCCTGTCTGACTGTTATCTTCGCGCTACACAATCAAAACATCTGATGTCTAACATCTAACGTCTAATTTCTCAATCGGTGTTTCGGGTGTTTCGGGTGTTTCAGGTGTTTCAGAAGCTTCATGTGCTCTGAAAAAAAAGACCCGGCTGCGGTGGGGAGTCGGGTCTTGGGTTGGGATTATTCGTGATTGGGGCTATTCGCGGGTGGGGATTTCGGTGGATTTCCACAGGCCGTGCTGGTTGCAGTATTCATATACTGCCTTCACTTTCTCGCCGCAGTCGCAAAACACGGCTTCTGCTGGCTTGGCTGGGTCGAGGTGAATGATTTTCAGGCCGCAGCACGATTCCACAGCCACGAAGCTGATGTGGTGCTCTGGAGTCATGGGGTGGGGTACTGAACTGACAGTGATTTTGAGTTTGCCATCTTCTTGGCGAGTGACTACTGGCACGTGTTTCTCTGCCGCGCCGTCGGTCTGCATAGCGTTGAGGTGCAACATTGGTTTTCCGCAGCACACTGGCACCACGCCCGAATCTTCAATCACGGCAAACACATTGCCGCAAATAGGACATTTATAAAACTTAGCTTCCATAATTTTGATGTTTAAATGGTTTATAATAAGGTGAATACATCTCTCGTTCAGCAAATTTACACATTTAGATTCAGAATACCAAATCTCACCACATGAAATCGACACGAATTTACATTTTTTTGATTAACTTTGCGGTATGAAACGAATTTTATATGCAGTGGCTCTGCTTGCTGTGGTTTTCGGCATATCGCAATATGCGAAAGCACAGGAGAAAGAGTATATTCAGGTGGATTGGTATCCGCTGCTCACCGACAGTGTGGGGTGGAACATCACCAGTGGCGGACTTGCTTTTGGCTTCGTGGATGGCATTTCGACAGAAGTGGATGTGAAGATGGGCAAGTCGTTTGAAATATCGTGGCTCAACGTGATTGGCGCAAAATACAACACAGGCCATGGCCAGCGCATCAGCGTGGGTGTGGGTTTGGATTGGAAAAACTATAAATTAGGCTCGGCGGAGCGTTTCGGCTTGGGTGAAAATGGGTTGACCGTAGGTCCTTACCCTGCCGATGCCAAGTCTTGCAAATCGCGCCTGAAGGTTTTTGCGCTCGAACTGCCTATTATTTTCCGTCAGCGCATCGGAAGCCATGTGGATGTGTTTGTGGGCGAAATCACCAATTTCAATGTTCATGCCAGCGTGCTTACCGAGTATGAGGGCGCAGAAGGCAAGGTGAAGGAAACTACCAGCAACGACATTCACCAATCGCCAGTCACTTTCGACGCCATTGCTGGCGTGAATTACCGAAAAGTGGGCGCGTATGTGAGATACAGCCCTTGTCGAGTGATAAAAGATGGCTTCGGTCCCAAAATTCGCACTCTTTCTGTGGGCTTGGTGTTGGGTTTGTAAGCGAAATTTGTGGGCGTTTCATTTGCTAATTCGCCCTAATTCCCTTAACTTCGCATAATAATTTCTGAAAAAAATAAAAATTACATAATGAAGAAAATTCTTTTACTTTCGCTTGCCGCCATAGCGATGCTCTGCGCATGTACGGGCGGCAACAAATTTAAAGTTTCGGGTAATGTGGAAGGCGCAGCCGACACCACCAACCTTTACCTTGAAGTGGCCAACAATGGCAACTGGTTTATTCTCGATTCCACAACCACCAGCGGTGGCGGCTCGTATAGCATTTCATACGACGCTCCAGAATATCCCAACATCTATCGTTTGCGCTGTGCCGACAAGTCGATTTACTTTACAGTTGACAGCATTGAGAGCATCACCATCGACTCTAAGTTGAAAACTTTTGACAAGGACTTCAATATCGACGGCACCGAACACGCAAAGCAAATCAACAAGATTGAAAAAGAAGCCATTGAATATGCGAAGGAAGGCACTCCTGCATCAAAGATAGAGGCTTGGAAGAAGCAACTCGCCAATCAGATTCTCGCTGATGAATACGGCTCAGGCATCGTGGCTTACTTCATTATCAACAAATACATCAACGGCCACCCTCTGTTCGACCCAATGAACGACAGGGATATGAAGATTATTGGCGCTGTGGCAAACGCATTCAACTCATACCGCAAAGACGATCCGCGCACTCAATACCTCGTGAATATGACGCTTGAGGCTCAAAAGCGCCGCCGTGCAGCCGCTGGCATTTCGGGTGGCACACAAATTCAGGCAGAGGTGGTGAAACTCTTCGACATCACTTTGCAAGACAGCAAGGGCGTGGAGCATTCGCTTGCCAAAGAGGCATCGAAAGGCCGCGTGGTGCTGCTCAACTTCACCATGTACGACCAATCGTTCTCGCCAGCGTTCAACAAGGTGCTCAACGACATCTACACCCAATATAAGGGACGCGTGACCATCTTCCAAGTTGGTTTGGACCAAACCCTCGGCGAATGGCGTGATGCCGCTAAAAACATTCCTTGGATTGCCGTTTACGACCCAGCAGGCGAGGCATCGAAGTATGTGCAGCAATATCAAGTGTATAGCATTCCTACCTCATTCATCATCGACAAGAATGGCGAAATTCAGGAACGCATTCAAGACCCACTTGAATTAAAGAAAGCAATTCAAAAATATCTGTAAAAATCAGATTCTTCAAGATAAAGCAGGAGGGTGCACTTTAGAGCGCACCCTCCTGCGGTTTTATTTGTGTTAATGTGTAGGTGATTACAATTGAAGCATGCCGAAGGCACGTCGCTATGTTATTTTAGAGCGATTGCCAGAAGTTGAGATAGCGGTTTGCCACTATTGAGGCGGCGTTGTGCTTTACCACGAAATCGCGGCTGTCGTGGCTCAATTTTGGCAGCAAAGCCTTGTTGCTGACAATCCAGCGCAGTTTTTCCTCGATGTCGCCCTCTGGAGTGGGGCGCACGTTGATGATGGGGTGGTTAGTGGTTTCGCCAATCAAATCGTAATATTCAGGTTCTGCGCCCGATACTGCCACCATGCCTTGCGCCATGGCGAGAAGTGCGTTGGTGGCTGGCGTGTAGGAGTAGAGTTGGTCGAGCAGCACATGGCTGCGGTTCATGCGGCGCACATACTCGTCGTAGGGCAGATTTTCCACACGCTCAATCTCGCATAGGTCGGGCATTTCGCGATGCACTTTTTCAAGTGCTGCGAGCAGGCGGTCGGTGCCTTTCAGAATGTTGCGGTTGCGCTGAATTCCGATGAAGAATCGCACCTTTTCGGGCTCTTCGTCAATGAAGTGTGGCGTAAGATTTTCCACATCAATCGGCAGCCCCGCGTGAATCACCTTATCGCCCATAATCGGGGCATAAGCCACATAATATTCCCACAGGCAAGCCACCACGCCATCAATGCGCTCCAGCACATAATCGCTGTGGCGCTTCATGAAGTCGGCTTTCCAGTTGTCTTCCTCATATTCCACATATTCCTTCGATTGGTAGAATGGCGATGGCTCGTTGCCAATCATGTAGTCGCTGTAGCGGTATGTTTTGCCGTCGAAGCAAGCGTGGTAGTACACATAATCTGTGCCGAGTGCCGAGAGCACAATCTTACCGTTATGCTTTTTCAGATAGTCGAAAATGGTTCTGATGCGCCATGGCTTCAGTTGCAAGAAAATAGGGTTGGATAGTTCCACAATGTCGAAACCACGCATCTTGTGCAGGTTTGTCAAGAGTTTCGCCACATATTGCACAGCCCCGATTTTGCCGGGATTGCGTCGCAAGTCAATGTCGCGGCTGGTGTTCATCCACCCCGAACCGTTAGATGCCACAATGGCGTGATGCCCCATCTTGCGCAGTTGCTGTGCCAGACATTGGTGCATATTGCTCGCGTCGCCTACAAATAGAATTTTCATCACCTCAAAGTTAGCCATTTTTCTGTGATTTTGCAAAAAATGATATTGCGCAAGCCCTTGCAGAGTGTGGTGTGTTCTAAAAGATAGTTGGTGCGGAGGAAATGTGTATGGCAAGTGTTGCTTTAGTCAAAAAGAAACACTAACTTTGCGTGTTATTTAATCAAAAACGATTTTGTGAAAAAAAATGAAAGTTGCTATTGTTGGCGCCAGCGGCGCAGTTGGACAGGAATTTATGAGAGTGCTCGATGAGCAAAACTTCCCAATCGATGAGCTCGTGCTCTTCGGTTCGGAGCGTAGTGCTGGTCGTATATTCACTTTCCGTGGCAAAGACCACGTGGTTCAGCTGTTGCAGCACAACGACGACTTCAAGGGTATAGACATCGCGTTTGTGTCGGCAGGTGCTGGCACAGCAAAGGAGTTTGCACCCACTATCACCAAGTTCGGCACCATTATGATTGATAACTCAAGTGCCTTCCGAATGGACGACGATGTGCCATTGGTGGTGCCTGAAGTGAACGCCGAAGATGCGCTCTGCACTCCACGCAACATCATCGCCAACCCTAACTGCACCACCATTCTGATGGTGGTGGCACTGAAACCACTCGACAATATTTCGCACATCAAGAATGTGCAGGTTTCCACCTATCAGGCAGCCAGCGGTGCCGGCTTGGAGGCTATGGACGAACTCGCGCTCCAATTCTCAGAAATTGCAACCAATAAGGACACGGTGACCGTTCGCCATTTCCAACACCAGTTGGCATATAATGTGATTCCACACATCGATATGTTTATGGATAATGGCTACACTCGCGAGGAAACCAAAATGTATAACGAAACACGCAAAATCATGCACTCAGATATCCGCGTGAGTGCCACATGTGTGCGTGTGCCAGTGATTCGTGCGCATAGCGAGTCGGTGTGGATTGAGACCGAGCGTCCAATCACTCCCGATGAGGCACGCCGTGCACTGATGGGCGCGCCAGGTGTTACTGTGGTTGATAATCCATCATGCAACGAATATCCTATGCCTCTTTACGTGAACCGTCAAGACCCTGTGTATGTGGGCCGTATTCGTGAAGACTATAGTAGCGACAATGGCTTGACATTCTGGGTGGTGGGCGACCAAATCAAGAAAGGCGCAGCCCTCAATGCGGTGCAAATCGGACAATACCTTTACCAAAAGGGCGTGTTCAATAAAAAGTAAGAACAAAACAAATATTAATAGTAGAATGCTTTTCATAGTAAGTAACACAATTATTTAGAAACTGCTAATTTTTTTCAAAAAACGAAAGCCGCGTCACTCGTGAGAGCAACGCGGCTTTTGTTTTTGTAGAATAGCATTGTATGAATTCCTTAGAAGATGGTGTAGGTGCACTGTAAGGCATCGGAGATGCCGAATAATGCGAAACACCATGCAAGCGTTCTTACTAACGCAGTTGCAAGAACGCGCAGCTTGGTGATAGAGGTGCTCACAAACGTGAGCCTCGGAGAGGGTCGGTTGTGTGTGCTATAATTCACCTACATATTTGCAACTGTTTGGTAAATCGTATATCTTTGTGAAAAATTATCTTATGAGCAGAGTTAATGCTATTTTTCATATCGTAATCAATACCCACAACCGCCAGATGACCATTAGAAATGACCATCGTGAAGATTTGTATCGCTATATTTGGAAGATAATTAAGAATAATGATTGTGTGCTTTATCGCATCAACGGATTGCCCAATCACTTGCATTTACTTTTGGATTTGAAGCCAACTTTAGCACTTTCTGATTTGGTTAGACAAATCAAGCAGTCAAGTAGCGAATTCGCCCGAACTTGTGGTTTTTTCCCTGACTGGGACGGTTGGGGAAAGGAATATGCGGCATTTTCGGTGTCGTATGAAGAAAGATTGGCTGTAGTGGAATATATTAAAGGTCAACAAGAGCACCATGCTAGGGAAACTTTTGAGGAGGAGTTTAAACTTCTGGCATTGAAAAACGGAATCACGTGGAGTGACTATCTTCTTACTTAACAATATTTTCTTAGATACCACAACCGACCCTCTACGAGGCTCAATTTTTAGCAAGCACCCTATCACCAAGCTGCGCGCCCTTGCGACTATTGTCGCAAGGGCACTTGCATGGTGTTTCGCATTATACGGCATCTCCGATGCCTTTCAACGCGTCTTCTCTTGTCTCCGATACCTTTCAACGCATCTTCTCTTATTTCCGTTGCCTTTTAACGCATCTTCTCTTATTTTCGTTGCCTTTCAACATCTCCCTCTATGCTCATTTTTCTTTACACTTATTTTCGTGTCGTGGCACCATTGTTACTGGTGGCGTTAAATTGACTTGTCTTTTTAGAGCAGTGAATTTAAGTTGATGCTTTTTGGGTGGGGGTTAGAAGGTGGAGTTGCCGTTGTGGTCGATGTAGCCCCATTTGCCGTTTTTTCTTACGGCTGCCACGCCGTTGCTGAAGCGGTAGCTGCTGCTAAGCATGTCGCCTGACACGCATGATGGGGTGTAGTCGTATTCGCATGGAATGGCTTGGGTGCCGTCGGGCTTGATGAAGCCGAATTTCTTGTCGGCAGAGTTGAGTGCCACGCCTTCGTAAACGGGTCCTTCAACCTTGAACGCTGGGCGCACCATCATCTTATCCATTAAGCGATAGACGGTGATTGATTCGGTGCCAACGAAGTCTTCCGCTCCAGAAAGGGTGTAGCCTTCGTGGAAGTCGGCGATGAATTTTGGCATTGCAATCTCATCGGTGTAGTAGCGCATAGGTATCACCTCTGTGCCAGTGGTGTCGATGAAGCCGTATTGTTGTTCGTTGGAGGTGAACCATGCCATGCCTTCGTGGAAGTCGCCAGTTTTCAAACCCTCTTTGCAAGAGAAAAGCACATTGCCTTTGACATCGATGTAGCTGTATTCGTAGGGAAATTGCGCATCGGCATTGTCTTCCTTATATATAGCCACTGCGGCTTTGCCCTCGCTGAATGGATTGGCGGCATCGTATTTGCAGGGCACCACCTCTTCGCCTTGCTTATTGATGTAGCCATACTTGGCATTGCCTTCATCGTCCATCTTCACCACGCAAGCCAAGCCGTCGTGGAACGCATAGTTGAGCATACCGGCATCGGCAACGAAGTATTTTGCGCCGTCGAGCACCTTATTGCCCTGCTTGTCGATAAATCCCTGGTATTCGTCGTTGGCAACCCATGCGAGTCCTTCGCTAAAGTCGGCAGCCTCGTCGTAGATATAATCCACCACCAGTTTGCCTTCCTTGTTCATGTAGCCCCATTTCAGCACTCGCTCGTAGTTGTGCTTCGCGCCAGAGGTTTCCTTTGCCACAGGCACCATACCCTCGCTGAAGTTGCGGATATAGCCGTTGTCGCGGAAAAATCCGTAGTCCTCACGGTCGATACACACATCGTATTGCTTCTGAATGCTGCAAGTTATCACTTCTTTGCCATCGCTGCTGATATAGCCCCATTTGCCGTCTTTCAGCACGGCAGCCATACCGTCGTGGAAAGTTTGTACTACATCGTATTGCTTCACTGCGTTGCAGAAGTCGGGTGTGAGCTCCACATTTTGAGCTTTGGCTTCCCAAGCGCAGGCAAGTGCTATGGAAAGGCAGATTGCTCCTTTTGAAAACTTATTCATCGTATTTCTATTTTGTTGTTATCAATTTTCTTGGTTTGACTTGCAGTTGCCGTTTTGGTTTAAGACTGAAAGCCAAATTATTTGATGTGTGTGCCTTGGCTGAGGTTGCCGAGGCTGCTTGCATGGGTGATAATCACCTCTTTCACGCCATTGTCGATGGTGGAGAAAGCGTTGTCGAGTTTTGGAATCATGCCATCGGTAATCACGCCCTCGCTTTTCAACGCCTCATATTCGCTGCGGTTGAGCGATGGAATCACGCTGTCATCATCGTCGGCATCACGAAGCACACCACGCTTTTCGAAGCAGAAAACCAGCGTCACATCGTAGTATGGCGCAAGTCCTTTGGCTGTTTCGGCTGCGATGGTGTCGGCGTTGGTGTTGAGGATATGACCTTGCCCATCGTGGGTGAGCGGAGCCATCACAGGCACCACGCCATTCTCTATGAGCGAGGAAAGTGCCTTGCCATCCACCTTTTTTACATCGCCTACCCAGCCGTAGTCCACCGTCTTAACGGGGCGCTTTTCGCTGAGAATCACATTCATGTCGGCACCGCACAAACCTATGGCGTTGGTGCCATTCGCTTGCAGGAGCGTGACCACACGCTTGTTTACCAAACCGGCATAAACCATGGTCACCACATCAATCATCTTATCGTCGGTGATGCGACGGCCTTCCACCATAGTGGTTTCGATGCCGAGAGCGGCGGCGGTTTTCGTAGCCAACACGCCACCACCGTGCACCATCACCTTGCGGCCTTCCAGTTTAGAAAGGTCGCTGATAAGTTGGTTGAGGGCAACGGGGTTTTCCACCACCTTGCCCCCAACCTTTACCAGTAGGAGTTTTTGTTTTGTCATCGTTATTTTTCTTTCATAGAATGTGGGCGTGACGCTTATTCAGCGCCAAACTCCATAAGGTAAGCCTTGATAAACTCGTCGATGTCGCCGTCCATCACACCATTCACATTGCTTGTCTGATAGTTGGTGCGGTGGTCTTTCACACGGCGGTCGTCGAACACATAACTGCGGATTTGGCTACCCCATTCAATTTTCTTCTTTGAGTCTTCCACTTTGCGTTGCTCTTCCTGACGGTGTTGCAACTCCTTGTTGTAGAGGATAGACTTCAAGTTGCGGAGTGCGTTTTCGCGGTTCTTTGGCTGGTCGCGGGTTTCGGTGTTTTCAACCAAAATTTCCTCTTCCTCGCCAGTGTATGGGTCTTTGTACTGATAGCGAGCGCGCACACCCGATTCCACCTTATTCACATTCTGACCACCAGCGCCACCGCTTCGGAAGGTGTCCCAAGTGAGGCGTGCAGGGTCGATTTCAATCTCGATGGTATCGTCGATGAGCGGAGTCACAAACACAGATGCGAACGAGGTCATACGCTTGCCTTGGGCATTGTATGGCGACACACGCACCAAGCGGTGCACACCGTTCTCACTCTTCAAATATCCGTAGGCAAATGCGCCTTCCACACTGATAGTTACCGATTTGATGCCGGCTTCGTCACCGTCGATGAGATGTTCGATAGATGTTTTGTAGCCGTGGCGTTCGCACCAGCGCAAGTAGAGGCGCATCAGCATCGATGCCCAGTCTTGACTTTCGGTGCCACCGGCTCCTGAATTGATTTTCAGGATAGCGTCCATCTTGTCTTCCTCGCCGCGCAGCATATTGCGCAACTCCAGTTTCTCAATCTTGTCTTTAGCCACGCTGTAGAGGTTGTCGAGTTCTTCTTCCGAGATTACGCCTTCCTTCACGAAGTCGAATCCCACTTCCACTTCACCCACAGCTTGCTCCACTTCCTTGCAACTGTCGATCCAGAAGCGCAGCATTTTTATTTTTTTCATTTGTGCTTCGGCAGCCTTTTGGTCGAGCCAGAAGTCGGGCACATGTGTGCGTAATTCCTCTTCTTCTACTTCAATTTTCTTGCTGTCGATGTCAAAGATACCTCCTCAACGCATCCGAGCGTTCTTGTATCTCTTTTAATTGTTCTTGTGTAATCATCTGAGCTCAATGATTTGTGTTGTTAATACTATGTTTATTTAATTCTAAAAGTCAAATTTATTTTAGGAGAGGCACAAGTATCGTTTTAACTTCTTCAACTCCCTAACTTCTTAACTTCTGTGTAAGAAATTTACTTTTTTTCAGCGGCTGCGTAAACTGCGTCGATGAGTTTAGCATAGCGCTTGTTGATTACCTTACGGCGGATTTTCAGCGTGTTGGTGAGTTCGCCGGTTTCCATAGTGAATGGGCGAGGCATCAAGATGAAACGCTTGATTTGTTCGTAACTGGCAAGGTCTTTTTGCCATTCGTTGATGCGCTGTTCCATCATTTTGCGAATATCCTTGTTGTTCACCAAGTCGGCGATGTCGGTATATTCGATTTTCTTCTTTTTAGCGTAGGCTTTCAGCGCATCGAAAGAGGGCACGATGAGTGCTGACACGAATTTTCTGCCATCGCCAATCACAGCGGCTTGCTCGATAAAGAGGTCTTGACCGAGGCGAGTTTCAAGCACTTGTGGTGCGATATACTTGCCGTTGCTGGTCTTAAAGAGGTCTTTCAAGCGCTCTGTGATAATGAGTTGGTCGTGTTCGTTGATTGCGCCACAATCGCCAGTGTGGAACCAGCCATCTTTGTCGATTGCCTTAGCCGTTTCCTCAGGCTTGTGGTAGTAGCCCTTCATAATAGTAGGACCTTTTACCAGAATTTCGTTCTCGTCGCCGATTTTCACCTTCACGCCAGGGATAGGAGTGCCGATAGTGCCTAATTCCCAGTTGGTGTCGGGCACAAACGATACGGTGGCGGTGGTTTCGCTCAATCCGTAGCCAATGATGATAGGCAGACCAATCGAGCGCAGAAATTCGGTGATATTGTCGGAGAGCATAGCGCCAGCGGTAGGGAAGAGGTGTGGCTGCTCGAAACCGATAGCGGAGCGAAGGCGGCTATACACCTTCTTGTCGAAGTATTGATACTGCTTTTCAAGCAACATTGGCACCTTCTTGCCAGTGCGCACATATTTCATCTCACGCTTTTTAGCCACGGCTATTGCACGCTTGAAAAGCATTCTTACCATAGGTGCGGCATTTTCCACATTGTTGACAATAGCGGTATATACCTTTTCCCAAAAGCGAGGCACGCTGCACATGCAAGTGGGGTGAACCTCCTTCACCGTCTTTTGAATTTCCTTAGGATTGTAGTTGATCACAATGCGAATGCCATTTGCAAGGCAAACAACGCTCCAACCCAATTCAAAGATATGGCTAAAGGGCAAGAAACTCAGCGACAAGTCGGTTTCGTCGTTCAGGCTTGGAATGCGCATGTTGTGCGCCAGAATGGCGGCGTTGAAGTTGGAGTGGCAGAGCATCACACCCTTGGGCAAGCCAGTGGTGCCGGAAGTGTAGATGAGCACCATCAGGTCGGATGGCAAAGCGCTCTCTTTTCGCTTGTTCAGAAGTTCAACGTCGGCATCTTCGCCCCAGTCGAGAAATTCTTCCCAAGTCATGCTGATTTTATCGTCGGCACGCTTCTCAACGAGCGGATTGTAGGTGACCACATATTTCAGTGACGGACATTCGTCAACGATTTCCATAGCAATGTCGTATTGCTGTTGGTCGCCCACGAACAGCACGAGAGTCTGTGCATCGTTAATGATGTAGGCGGCTTCACTCTTGCTGCTGGTGGCATAGATGGGCACAGCCACGCCACGGTTGTAGTATGCGGCAAAGTGAGTGGTCAGAATTTCGGGGCAGTTTTGGGAGAAGATTGCCACCTTGTCTTCCACATCCAAACCTGCTTTATATAGCGATTTAGCTTCTCGTTCAATATTGGTTTTGAACTGGTTCCAAGAAATGGACATCCATTCCTGGGTTTTGTAATCACGGAAACGGAGAGCCTCGCGGTCGCCGAATCTACGAGCTTGAGTGCTGATGAGTTCAACTAATTCGTTTACCATCTTTTGTAGTTATTGATTTTCCACTACAAATTTACTCAAATTCCCCTTAATAGTAGTTAAATCCTCGCTTATATTAACATCAATTCCAATAATGCCGTAAAAAAAACCAATTATTAACACTTTGCCACAGAATCCTCTGAGCCACTATTCTTTCTTTGTTTTTTGCTGGTTTTTGGCAGAGTGTTGCAGATTTTTCATATATTTGTAGGAGTGAAACATTTTACCTTCGTAAGAATACAAAAAATAATGAAGATATGAATGCGATGAAATCTATTTTGCTGTCGGCATTGGTGTGCGGTGGCATTTCTTTGGCTTTTGCCGATGTGGTGACTCCTGAATCCACAGGCTTTAAGTTTACCGACACGAAAGTGGTGCCCACCACATCCATTAAAAATCAAAGCGAGACGGGCACTTGCTGGTGCTTCTCGGTGGTGGCTTTCCTCGAAAACGAGATTATCCGTACTTCTGGCAAGAGTGTGGATTTGAGCGAAATGTTTGTGGTGAGGAAACTCTATCCTGAAAAAGCGCAGAAGTTTATGCGTATGGAGGGCGAAATCCGCTTCAATCAAGGCGGTGGCGTGAAAGACGTGCTCTATGCTTGGGATAAATACGGTATGGTGCCCGAAAGCGTGTATTCGGGACTTAATTACGGAGAGGATATTCACGACCACCTCGAACTCATTGCCGGTTTGAAGGGCTATTTGAAAGGCATTGTGGCGAAGCCCAGCAAACGCTATTCCACCGCATGGCTTCGTGGCGTGAACGGCATTCTTGACGCGTATCTCGGTGATGTGCCTGAAAAGTTTGAAGTTGATGGCGTGGAATACACCCCAAAAACCTACGCAGCCTCATTCGGCTTGAATATGGCTGACTACAAAGCATTCACTTCGTTTACACATCACCCATTTTACCATGAGTTTATCATCGAGATTCCCGACAACTGGCTCTGGACACCCCTGATGAATGTGCCACTCGATGAAATGGAGCAAATTGTGGACAATGCCATCATGAACGGCTATTCCGTGGCTTGGGCTGCCGACATGAGTGAAAAGAGTTGGCAGTGGGACAACGGTTATGCCATTCTACCCCAACTCAAAACCGAGGCAAACATGACAGCCAAGGAAAAGGAAAGATGGAAACGCCTGCCCGATGCCGACCGTGAAAGTGTACTTTATGAATTTTTCGGACCACAACCCGAAATTGAGGTTACTCAAGAAGTTCGCCAGCAGATGTTCGACTCGTTTGAGACCGTTGACGACCATTTGATGGTGATTGTGGGGCTGGCAAAAGACCAGAAGGGCAACAAATACTACAAAGTGAAGAACTCATTTGGCACAAACCAAATTTACGATGGCTACATCTACATTTCAAGCGCATATTTCCGTGCCAAGACCATCGATATTATGGTGCATAAAGATGGCGTTCCATCAAGTGTTCAATCAAAAATTGTCAAATAACGGCAATGTACGACATCGACGAAATATATTACGACGCAATCGACCTGCTGAAAGCCATTGTGGCAGTGCCATCGTTCAGCAGAGAGGAAAAGACTGTGGCAGATGTGGTGGAACAGGCGATGACTAAGTTTGGACTTTGCCCCAAGCGCTATGCCAACAATGTGTGGTGTCAAAGCCAAGATTTCTGCCCCGATAAGCCCACCATTTTGCTCAATGCGCATATCGACACGGTGAAGGTGGCAGAGGGCTGGCAACATTCGCCTTTCGCTGCCACTGAGGAAGATGATGCCATTTATGGCTTGGGAACGAACGATGATGGGGCTTCCGTGGTGTCGCTGATGGCGGCATTTAGGGCGTTGACCACCATGCCACAACCTTACAACCTTGTGTTTTTGGCTTCGGCAGAAGAGGAAGTGAGTGGCAAGAATGGCGTTGAGGCTGTGCTTCCGATGCTTCCACCCATTCACTTCGCATTGGTGGGCGAACCTACCAATATGCAGCCAGCCATTGCCGAGAAAGGACTGATGGTGCTTGACGGCGAGATAAAGGGCGTGGCAGGTCATGCGGCGCGCAACGAGGGCGTGAATGCTATCTATAAGGCGATAGATGTGATTGACACGCTCCGCCATTTCCGTTTTGAAAAGGAGTCGGAAATGCTGGGACCTGTGAAGATTTCGGTCACTAAAATTGAGGCTGGCACCCAGCACAATGTGGTGCCCGACAAATGCACCATACTCGTAGATGTGCGCACCACCGATGTGTATTCAAACGAGGAAACCTTGCAGATACTGCGCGATGCTGTGCCTGAATGCACACTCACGCCACATTCCACCCGACTGAATCCGTCGGGCATTATCGCGTCGCACCCAGTTGTGGTGCGTGCTGAGATGCTGGGCAAGACCCCATTCGGTTCGCCCACACTTAGCGACCAGGCGTTGATGCCATTCCCCAGCCTGAAAATGGGTCCAGGAGATTCGGCACGAAGCCACACTGCCGATGAATACATCAAACCGCTTGAAATTCGCCAAGCCATCGACGAATACATCATCCTCCTCAACGGACTCACCCTGTAATTGTCTTTTGGAGAAACGGACTTACATGAAAAGATAAAGGTACAGTCAGACAAAATAGAAAATGAAGGAGATTTATTCTCACAAATCGAAGATGTGCCGTTCTAAATATATAATACAATGATAGTAATTCAGAATAAGCGAAAGAAGCCGGAGAATATACTCAAAGCATATCCTGATGCAATAATATGCGACGTGACTTCACAAGCGAAAGACGTACTTGTGAAGTTGAGTCCTTTCTATCCTCATGGAGGCATTCCTGTGCCATTTAGCGAAGGGTGGACAGCAACATGTGTGGAAGCGATATGGCAAGGATTGAAAGTCTTTGCCTCGGCCGATGTAGATACAGAGATGTTCAAGAACGACACGATGAAGAACATCAAGCGTACTGTTCGTCGCTTCGGAAAGCCTCTGGGACATCGCAAGGGTGTAAACGGAACGGAACTTCTCGGATATATTGATGCGCGCGAGCAAATCTATATCCCGACATTCCGTTGGGTGCTTGAAAATAAAGTAGCGGACATTATCGCTAAAATGAAAGAGGCAGCAAAGACCAAAACTATCGTTTTGCTTGATTATGATACAAACAGCGATGTAGATAATCCTGCCAAACCTCTCTCTCATGCCTACCTTATAAAGGCTTATATTGAAGGACTTCCACCTTATGGCGATATGCAACAAGAACATAATGTGGGCCATTCATCATATCAACAACTCTCATTATTTGATTAAATCTAAAGATTATGGCATACAAAAATAATTATGACGAGTTTAAGAAACTCATCGAACAGCATCATATAACAACGCTTTATCATTTTACTGATAGAGAAAATCTTGAGTCAATCATCAAGAATGGCGGCCTCTACTCATGGGCCGACTGCGAACAGAAGGGAATAAGCATATCGAAGCCTGGCGGTAGTCTGGATTCGCGCAACTTGGACAGACGTGACAACCTGCAAAACTTCGTAAGAGTAAGTTTCGTAAGAGAGCATCCCATGATGTATGTCGCTATGAACGATGGTAGAATCTCCAATCCTGTGGTTCTGGAGATAGATCCGGAAGTAATCTATTGGCAAGATTCACTTTATGCTGATCGCAATGCCACTAAGAATGGAGCGCTTGTCGGATCAAGTATTGATGATTTTTCCCAGTTGCATTTCAATTCCTTCAAGGCAAAAAAGCATTTCGACCTCGACGCAGATGAACAGAAATTCTATCAGGCAGAAGTGCTGGTCAAAAATCATATTCCTTTACAATTCATCAAGAATATCGGTAACTTCGGCTTTACCATTCCTTCCCAATCCGCACAGATGCAGACAAAGACCGCATATACCGCGCAGATTACAAGAAATACGCCGACAGCTTTTATCTTCTTGATAGACCAATCCGTATCAATGCAGAAGACTACTACTCTGTATGGAGAGGATATGCCGATGGCAGAAGCCGTAGCTCGCATCGTCAACCATCAGTTGAATGAACTGGTTTTGCGTTGTGTAAAAGGTTCTGAGACACGCGACTATTATGATATTGCCATTATCGGTTATGGTGAGAATGCATATAGTGGATGGAAAGGAGAATTGGAAGGACGAGACTTTGTAAAGCCTTCCGAACTAAAGGAACATCCATACAAAAAGATAACGACTAAGAAAGAGACAAGAACACGCAAAGGTGTGAAGGTTGTAGAAGTTGAGGAGGTGCAGTGGGTTGAAGCTGAAGCTACGCAAGGCTGGACACGCGTACACCTTGCTTTTGAAAAAGCGAAAAGTCTGCTCGACGAATGGATGGAAAAGCATCACGATAAGGATTGCTATCCACCCACCATTATCAATATCACTGATGGTGAATTCAATGGAGCAACCAAGGAGTATGTACTCCAGCAAGCTAATGAGCTGAAGTCCATGTTCACCAATGATGGCAATGTCATATTGTTCAACATTCATATATCAGCCAATAAGGCTGTCTGCGTGACCTGTCCGGCAAGTAAAGATGAAGTTTCATTTAGTTCACTTGCTACTACCATGTACGAAATGTCGAGTCTTCTCCCCATGCGTTATTCTGATCGTATTGCTGACTTGCGAGGAGATGGAACACCCAATAATAGATACACGGCTATGTCAATCAATGCAGACATGTCGACCTTGATACAATTGATGGATATAGGCACACCCACTAATATAAGCCAAAACAAATGAGAGCAATATCAATAGCAAAGCCGAATCAAGGTACTATCAATGAGGATGCTGTGAAAGCCACTATCGACTTTATAACAGTGTCTGACGGAGCAGGTGGTGGAGGTATTTATGCCGACAAATGGTCGGCATATTTGGTCGACAATTTACCCACACAACCTATTCTGACCTTTGCAGAACTGGATGCATGGGTAGAAAGCATTTGGGAACCATTCTATAATGATTGCGAAGCAATGGCAAAGGCAGCAGGAGGAATGGTGCTCAACAAGTTCTATGACGAAGGCTCGTTTGCTACACTCGCTGCTATATGGTATTCATCAAATGTATGCCATTGGATGGCTTATGGCGACAGCGTCGCTTTCTGTTACAATCCTGATGATGATATCCTTCTGCATTCCTTTGGTCATCTACGTGATTTCGGCAATCCTCCATATCTTATCAACTGCAAGGATGAACTCTCCGAGAGTGGTTTTAAGAGCGGTACGTTTGAGACTTCCTCGAATTCAATAATCTTCTGTACCAGCGATGCATTGGCACATTACATCTTGATGATGTATGAATTATCGCATTACAGCACTTTTGCAGACGAACTTCAAGAAGCAGAGCGAACAGGAACAAGGGAGTCTTCATTCATAAAGAATGCCTCTTCGGCTGAATTTGATTTTCGTAAGGATGTTCTACTGAAACTCATGAACTGCAAAAGTCGATATACCCTTGAGAAGCATATATCTAAGCTCTTGAAGAATAAACTAATAGCATTGGATGACTATTCTTTCACTTTCAAAACCTTATAATTATGAATTATCCTCTTATATCAGAATACCTTGAAGCCATTAAGCATTCGGAAGACAATTTTAATGTACTGATCACCCTTCGTCCTGTTTATGATGAGGCTGGTGAGATAGTGATGTCAAGCGGCAACTTTGCTGTGGTATTCAAGATGAAAGATGAATCCTCCGGGAAACTATATGCAGTGAAGTGCTTTTTGAGAGAGCAAGAGGAGCGTGATGTGGCCTATCAGCAGATAACAGATGAATTGGAATATGTGTCATCAAACTATTTGTGCTCCATCAAGTACTTCCAAAAAGAATT
>OJAM01000035.1_pt1 | contig 60898 bp, 49 predicted proteins | sample 1589071 | NCBI WGS metagenome assembly OJAM01 (sample SAMN03283243) | human gut metagenome | biome: human-associated habitat; material: feces | host: Homo sapiens | place: Peru | collected 2012
CGTTGAGGAAATGCGTCCGGTGATGATGGGTATTTTCTGGGACATCAAGTCCGATGAAATCGTGTTTGTGGCATCTGACACCCACAAGTTGGTGCGCTATCGCAAACTCAATATCCAAACAGGTCACGAACTCTCGTTCATTCTCCCAACCAAGCCTGCTGCAATTTTGAGCAGTATTCTTGAAAAGAAAGATGGTGATGTGAATATTACTGTAGATAGCAAGAGCGCCACTTTCGAGACAGCAGACTATACACTCACTTGCCGTTTCGTGAATGGCCGTTATCCTAACTACAACTCTGTGATTCCAACCACAAACCAATACAACGTGTCGATTGACCGTGTGCAATTGCTCAACGCGCTCCGCCGTGTGTCGGTGTTCACCAGTTCAAGCGGTCTTGTGAAGTTGGAGATGCGCCCTGATGAAGTGCTGATGTCAACCCAAGATATTGATTACTCAACTTCTGCGGAAGAACGCATCGTTTGCGACTACAACGGTGTGGAAATGGCTATCGGCTTCAACGATGAGAATATCATCGACGTGCTCAACAACATCGACGCTGAAAATATCTCAGTTCAGCTCATCGACCCAACAAGAGCAGGCTTGTTCTTGCCTGTTGAGCAGAAAGAAAATGAGGAACTGCTTGTTCTTCTTATGCCAATGATGCTTTAATAGCACTGACTTCACTCCAAAAAAAATTTAGAAATATCAAATGGAATTAAATTTGAAAAAGCCGTTAGTGTTTTTCGACCTTGAAACCACAGGGTTGAATATCACTTCCGACAAAATAGTGGAAATTTCGTATATCAAAGTGTTTCCCAACGGCACTGAAGAATCAAAGACCCTTCGTGTGAATCCGGGAATGCACATCCCTGAACAGGCTACAGCCGTTCATCACATCACCGACGACGATGTGAAGGATTGCCCCACATTCAAGCAGGTGGCACGCTCACTGGCATCGGTGTTTGAGGGTAGCGATGTGGCAGGCTTCAACAGCAACCGCTTCGACATTCCCATGCTTCAGGAGGAATTTCTGAACGCTGGCGTGGATTTCGATTTCTCGAAGCGCAAGTTTGTTGATGTTCAGACCATTTTCCACAAGATGGAGCAACGCAATCTTGTGGCAGCCTACAAGTTTTATTGCGGAAAAGATTTGGAAGGCGCACATTCTGCCGATGCCGACACAAGAGCCACCTACGAGGTGCTCAAAGCGCAATTAGACAAGTATCCATCGCTGCAAAACGAGGTTGAGTATCTTTCTGCCTTTTCTACCCAAAACAAGAATGTGGACCTTGCAGGCCGATTCGTGTTTGATGACAAGGGCGTGGAAGTGTTCAACTTTGGCAAATACAAAGGAATGTCGGTTGCGGAAGTGTTGGCTAAAGACACCGGCTACTATGGTTGGATGATGAAGGGCGACTTCCCACAAGACACAAAGAATGTGTTGACCAAAATTTACTTTAAAGCTCATTCAAGCAAATAACTTTGAAAATTGAAATTCCACTTATGAACATTCGTCGTATTTTTTCATTGTTGGTAGCCGTGGTGTGTGTGGGAGCTTGCGCTTTCGCACAGGAGTTGAATTGCGAGGTTGAAATCAACAGCAGTAAGATTCAGAACGCAAATAAAGAAGTGTTCACCACACTCCAGCAGGCCATTTCCGAGTATATGAACACCACCAAGTGGACTGATGCTCAGTTTGGCAATAATGAAAAAATTCAGTGCAAATTGTTTTTGACGGTGAACACCTACGACGATGGCAGTGGAAAGATGACAGGCGACTTGCAAATCCAGTCGCAACGCCCGGTGTATAACAGTTCTTACACCACCACAATCATCAATTTCAAAGACACGAAAGTGGAGTTCACCTACGAGCAAAATGAACCTTTGGTGTATTCCGAGCAGGATATGCAAAGCAACCTGACCGCGATTCTCAATTTTTACGCATTTATGATTATTGGTATGGATTTTGACACTTTCTCGATGAGAGGTGGCGACCCATATTACGAGAAAGCGGCAAATGTGGTGAGAATGGCTCAAAGTAGTGGTGAAAGTGGTTGGAAAGCGTTTGAGGACACCAAAAACAGAAGTGCTGTGCTCAGTGCCTACACCGACAAGGCCACTTCGGGCATTCGTGAAGTGCTCTACAATTACCACCGACTTGGGCTCGACCAGATGGTGGTGAGTGCCGACAAAGGTAGGCAAGTGATTACGCAATCGTTGGAGATTTTGAAGAAAATCTACGATGTGGCACCCATGTCGGTGTGCTTGTCGATGTTTAAAGACGCAAAACTCGATGAACTGGTGAATGTGTATTCCAAAGCCAACCTTACGGAGAAGGCTTCGGTGTATGAAACGCTCTATCCATTGTGGCCAACAGAGCAAGCTCGACTGGACAAAATCAAGAAAGAACAACAAAACGACTAATAGCGCATAATGCTTACTCGACTGCATATATCCAACTACGCACTGATCGATGAACTTGAAATCATGTTTGATAACGGGCTTACCATTATCACAGGTGAAACTGGTGCCGGTAAGTCGATTATCTTGGGTGCCTTGTCGCTGATTTTGGGCGAGCGTGCCGAAGCGCGTTCGGTGCGAAACCCAGAGAAGAAAGTGGTGGTAGAGGCATCATTCGACATCTCTGCCTATGCGCTGGAAGGCTTTTTCGCAGAGAATGAAATTGACTTTTGGGAAGAAGAGTGCATCGTGCGTCGTGAAATTAGCGCAACTGGGCGTTCGCGTGCCTTTGTCAACGACACGCCAGTGACTATTTCGGTGCTGAAAGACCTCACTTCGCGCTTGGTGGATATTCATTCGCAGCATAGCAATATGCTTCTTTCAAAACCTGCGTTTCAACTGTCGGTTTTAGATAGTATTGCTGATAATAAAGAAGTGGTTTCAAAATATAATGTTGAATATGTATGCTATAAAAAACTACAGGAGCAACTTCTTGAAAAGCAAAACGAATACGAGAAAAGCAGGGCAGAGGAAGATTATATCCGCTTTCAACTCAACCAGTTCGCTGATTTGAAACTCACAGAGAACGAAGATATTGAACTTGAGAATCTTCAGAAAAAGTTGAGCAATGTGTCGGAAATCAAGCAAAATTTGTGGCAGATTAGTTCAACTTTGAATGGTGAGGAAAATTCCATTCTTGAGCAACTGAAAGTGGTGGCGCAGCGCATTCAAAGCACGGAGCGCAACCTTTCAGAAATTGAGGGAATGGGCGAGCGTGTGCAGTCGGCATTAGTGGAGTTGAAAGACATCGCCCAGTCGGTGTCGTATGTCGATGACCAACTGGTTGACGACCCACGCCAACTCGAAGAGGTGGAAATGCGCCTAAACTCCATTTATGAGCTGGAGAGAAAGCACAATGCCGCATCAGTAAATGAACTGTTGGCTATTCAGCACAAGTTTGAAAATCAACTATCGCTGATTGACAATAGCGAAAACCAGATTGCGGAAATTGAGGCGAAATTGAATACTCAAAAAGCGAAGGTGAAAGAACTGGCTTTGGTACTGTCGGAAACCAGAAAAAAAGCGGCACAGCTTTTTGTGGCAGATTTGCAACCCTTGGCTCAGACCTTGGGTATGCGCAACTTGGCTTTCGACATCAAGTTCACTGCCACCGACTATACAGCAAACGGAGCTGATGCGGTGGAATTTCTGTTCGCCTTCAATAAAAATCAAACGCTGCTCCCTGTCAAAGACACGGCATCGGGTGGCGAAATTTCACGACTGATGCTGTGCATCAAGTCGATTATTGCCCGCTCAATGAGTTTGCCCACCATCATCTTTGATGAAGTGGACACTGGCGTGTCGGGTGATGTGGCTAACAAAATAGGGGAGATGATGGGAGAAATATGCAAGCGCATTCAGGTGCTCGCCATTACCCATCTTCCACAAGTGGCTGCCCATGCCCACCATCACCTGATGGTGTATAAGGCTGATGATGAAAACTCTACGCTCACCCATGTGAAGGCACTGAACGAGGAAGAACATGTGCTTGAAATCGCAAGAATGTTGAGTGGTAAAGATGTGAACCAGGCAGCAATCGAAAATGCAAAATCTTTAATTGGAATAAATAAATGATAGACAAATCCCAAGTTGTATTCGGCATTCGTGCTGTAATAGAAGCGATTGAATCGGGAAAGCAGGTCGACAAGGTGCTGATGAAAAAGGACCTTGGTGGAGAACTTGCTCGCGAGTTGCTGAGTGTGACTCGTGAATACAATGTGCCGGTTCAGCGTGTGCCGGTAGAACGCATAAATAAGGTGACTCGCAAAAATCACCAAGGCGTAATAGCGTTTATGGCTGCCGTGGATTATTACCATGTAGATGATATAGTGCCAGCACTGTACGACGAAGGCATTAATCCGCTTGTGGTGGTGCTCGACGGTGTGACTGATGTGCGCAATTTCGGCGCAATAGCCCGCACATGCGAGTGTGCTGGCGTGAATTGCATCGTGATTCCGGAGCGCAACAGCGTGAGTGTGAATGCTGATGCCGTAAAGACATCGGCTGGTGCACTGAATTATTTGCCAGTGTGCCGTGAGCGCAATCTGGTGAAAGCTGTGCAATATCTGCGCGACAGCGGTTTCAAAGTGATGGGCGCATCGGAGAAAACCGACTTGAACTATACAAAAGCCGACTTCACCGGACCTGTAGCCATTGTGCTTGGTGCCGAAGATACCGGCATTTCCACCGATGTGCTGAAACTTTGCGACACACTCGTGGCTATTCCCGAATTTGGGCAAATCAATTCGCTCAACGTGTCGGTAGCTGGTGGTATTATGATTTATGAGGTGGTTCGTCAGCGACTTAACGACGGTCAAAACGTAAATTCATAAAGTTTTATTTGACTGAAAACCGATTTTAGGGTAACTTTGCAAAAAAAATATATTTAGATGATAAATCGTGTCCTTATAAGAGCAAAAGTCGTACAAATGCTGTACGCCTACATGGTTTCAAAAGACTCCATGACTTTAACAACGGCTAAGAAAGAATTGACAAAGAGTCTCGACAAGTCGTATGAACTCTACAATGCGTTGTTGAAGTTGATGATTGAACTCACCGATGTTCAAGATTTGCGTCTTGACGAAGCCAAGCACAAGTTTCTCCCAACCGAGGAAGACTTGAACCCAAATATGCGTTTTGTGGAAAACGAGTTCGTGAAAAGACTTCGTGCCGACCAAACACTTGCCGACTTTGTGGACGACAAGAAAATCAACTGGCGCGACGACGAACTCTTTGTTCGCTTGCTTCTTGATAAGATTCTCCGTTCGGAAGAATATCAGGAATATATGGAAATGCCTAAGACCTCTCTCGTGCGTGATGGCGAGGTGTGGTACCAATTAATGAAAAAAGTGGTGCTCCCCGACGAGAATTTGCTTGAGCATCTTCAGTCAATGAGCGTTTATTACACTGATGATGACTTGCAAATCATGGGTCAGTTTGTGATGAAGACCATTCGCCGCTTCGAAGACGAAGAGGCACAGCCAATCCTTCCTCAATACAAGAACGATGACGACAGCAAATTTGGCGAACAACTTTTCTCAAAGGCTGTGGCTGAAATGGAGGAAAACAATTCGTACATCGACCAGTTTGTGAAAACAGAAAAGTGGGACGTGGAGCGAATTGCACTGATGGACCGTGTGGTGATGTGCACTGCGCTGACCGAAATCCGCAACTATCCAAGCATTCCTGTGAATGTGTCGCTCAACGAATACATCGAACTTGCCAAGGACTACAGCACTCCACGAAGCGGCCAGTTTGTGAATGGTATTTTGAACGCCGTGGTGAATAAACTGCGTGCCGACAAGGTGATTATTAAATAGACATTATTAATTAAATAAAATTATAAAGTATGGTATTGAATTATATTTTACTTGATGCTGCTGCCGCACCTGCCTCTTCGGGTGGTATGGGTAGCATTATTATGATTGTGGCTCTTATCGCTATTTTCTATTTCTTTATGATTCGCCCACAAAGCAAGAAGCAAAAAGAAATGAAGAAATTCCGTGAAGGTTTGAAGTCGGGCGACAAAGTGATTACCGCTGGCGGTATCCACGGCCGTATTCGTGAAATCAAGCAAAATGGTACAGTGCTTTTGGAAATCACTGATGGCGTGAAGATTGTGATTGACGCAACTATGATCTACCCATCAATGCAAGACGCTATCCAAACAGGCTCTGAAGTAAAGAAAGATTAATTGTAACTCTGATAATGGTCGGTTTTGGCGTGGCTATATGCCCTCGTAAAACCGACCAATCGCATTTTTTTCTTGAGCAGTGGAGATAATCAAAAAAATACAGAAAAGTTTCCCAGCGAATAAAGCCGCCTATAAAGTGGTTTTATTGTATGGGTACTTTTTTTTGTTTTCTTTCTTCGCTTGGGGATTCACGAAGTCGTACACTGGCGATGTGACGCTGAATCTGGTGATTACTGGTGTGCCCGACGAGGTGGTTGTGATTGATTCTATTCCAAGTCAGGTGACTGTGCCCATGGAGGGAAAAGTGTTCTTTCATGTGTATTATAAGTTTTTCCGACCTGATGTCACTATCAATTTCCTCTCCAAGTTTCAGAAAGCAAATTCGGAATTGGTGATTTCGCTCGACGATATTTATGCTTCACTGAACTTGAACTCACTGTATCGCCCCACCAACATGTCGAAAATTCAGCCAGGATTTCCCTTGGTGCTGACGGTGGTTGCTCACGAGGGTAAAAAAGTGCCAGTCACTTTTGGCAACAGTATCAATCTGCAATTCAATCCGGTGACCATGTCGCTCGTCAACTGGCCTGTGTGTACGCCCGATTCGGTGGTGGTGTATGCCAAGAGCGAACTGCTGGAAACGGTGGATTCGGTGTCGCTCGACCCATTTACTGTGAACGATTTTTCCGACACATTGATGACGGTGAATTTGAGACCAATCCCTGGGGCGAGATTCCAAACCACAAAGGTGCAACTCCGCCTTGATTTGGAGAAAAACTATCTCAAGCGTGCCACAATCGATGTGGAACCAAAGGAAGTGAAAGGCATAAAAATCCAATATCACCCATCTACGGTTGACATTCTGTATTATGTGCCAGAACGCTTCTATAATGCGAAAGCACCAACTATTGCGGTGTTTGCCGACGATATTGACTTGACTAAAAAGTCGGGCAAAGTGGCTGTCCGTAAGGCAGAGGAGTTCCCTCACAGAAAGATTTACAAGATATTGAGAGACTCTGTGACTTGGACGGTGAAATAATATACCAAACTTATGATTGTTGCTATAACAGGAGGAATAGGGAGTGGTAAGTCGGTAGTGTCGCAGGTGTTGCGCCTGTTGGGCTATCCTGTGTATGACTGCGATGCCAATGCGAAGCGACTGATGAACGAGTCGGTGGCATTGCGCGAAAGTCTTGTGAAGCGGTTTGGGACCGACCTGTATCGCCAAGGCGCATTTAATGCTCAATATCTTTCCTCAATCGTGTTTGCTGACCAATCGGCGTTGGCAGATCTCAATGCCATTGTTCACCCTGCCGTGAAAGCCGACATACAGGCTTGGTGGCGTGGAAAGGGCGGACTGGTGTTTGTAGAAACTGCCATTCCCTATTCGAGTGGCGTGCATCAGATTGTGGATAAAATATGGAAAGTGACCGCACCCACAGAGGTGAGGGTGGAGCGAGTGATGGCTCGTAACGGAATGACGAGGGCGCAAGTGGAGCAGCGCATTGCCTCGCAAGCGTCGGAGGAAGTGCAGAGCGATAAAGACGTGGTGATAATCAACGATGGCACCACGGCTGTGATACCACAAATTGTGGAAAACCTCAAATTGTTAAAGTAACTTTACACGGGCTTTATATCTTCATGAAATATACTGATATTTGATTATTTTCATTAACTTTGTAGTATAATCATTTTTTAAAAGACAGATAAAATAAACGTAATATTTATGTTGAAAACTATTTTAAGCATTTCTGGCAAGCCAGGTTTGTACAAACTCATTTCATACGGAAAGAATATCGTAATTGTTGAAAGTTTGATTGACAAAAAAAGAACACCAGCTCACTCTCGTGACAAAATCATCTCGTTGGGTGATGTTGCTATCTACACTACTGGTGACGATAAGCCTCTTGCAGAAGTGCTCGAAGCAGCATACGCAAAATATCCAGAAGGCGTGAACGCCGCAGACTATAAGACAGACGAGAAGCTTGCTGAATTCATGTCGTCAGTGCTCCCAGAATATGATGAGGAGCGTGTTTACAAAACCGACATCAAGAAGTTGATCACTTGGTTCAACATTCTCGTAAAGGCAGGTTACACATCTTTCGTGGAAAAGGAAGAGGCTGAAGCTCCTGCTGAAGAAGAAAAGTAATCATTTTACATAAACGAATGCTAAAGAAAGGTGTAAGGCTTCCTGAAGTCGGTGCTTTCTTTAGCATTTTTTGTTTTTTTACATGCACAGAATCAATATGAAAAATAGCGTAAAGTTTTTGCCAATGCTGCTGGTGATGGTGGCGTTGATGCTTGGGTCGTGTCATACCAAAAAGACTACTACAACCTATAAGCCAGGCACAAGCCGCCCTGTGAAAATTCCCGATGAGTGGCGCACACTTGACATCAGTTTGAGCGCGAGCGACAACAAAAAACTTTATCGTGAAATTAAAGGTTGGTTAGGCACTCCTTACCAATACGCGGGCAACACCAAGCGAGGTGTGGACTGCTCAGGATTCGTGCTTCAAATCTATAAAGCCGTGTATAAAAAACCAATAGAACGAAATTCGGCTAAGATTTTTGAGAAAAACTGTAAGTTGATTGATGTTGACGACCTCCGAGAAGGCGACCTCGTGTTTTACTGCACATCAAGAAATACCAAAAAAATCAACCATGTGGGCATTTATTTGAAAGATAATAAATTTGCACACGCGTCATCGTCAAGTGGCGTGAAAATCAGCGATATTACCGAAGATTATTTCATCAACCACTTTTATGCCGCTGGGCGAGTGGTGAGGTAGTGTGATTGCTTAGTCTATTATTAAAGATTTTTCTCTCAAATTCAGGCACTTGATGCCCAATCTGCGGCATTGGGCGATGATGTTAGGTGTGTTTGGCTCATACACATTGCCCGAAATCACCATGTGTTTGACGTTGTAGAGACGCGCCAAATCTTCAACCGTGCCATTGAATCGCTTTGTGATTACGCAGTAGTCGATATTCACTTTCTTTTCCCCTGTGATTTTCTTCCAACGATTGTTGCCAGCCATAAGAATGGTGTGGCTGAATATGCGTGCGTATGGCGAGCGGAGTGCCACATTTTGGATTTTCGAAGAATCGTTGGCTTCCGTAAAGCTGTCAATGCCGTGGGCAGCAAAGAAACCAGTGTGTTGCCGTCTGAAATCTTCGGGCTTAAATTTACTGCCGTCGTCGGGTGTCCAGTAATACGCATTGCCGTCTTGGTAGAAAACGATGGGTGTGCAATCGTAGGCATTGAATGCCACACACCCCGATGTGGGGAAACTGTTGAGCGTGAGCGTGTGCAGAACCACCGCAAATGCGCAGTTTGCGATGCACAGATTCATATAAAGCCACTTTTTGCGTTTGATAAACAGCGTCAGGAATGTGATGCAGATGAAATAGAATAACACATCGTATTCGCTGAAATACACCTCTTTAGATACCGAGAATGGCAGTTGCGATATGTACCGCGCTACGGAATTAGCATAAGTGACCAGCATATCGGCAATGTGGTTTAGTGCATCAATGTTCATATCGCCGCACGCCAGCAGAATAATTAGCACCGCAATACCCATAAAAATCGGGAATATTGGCAGAATTAGCGCATTTGAAATAAATCCTGCCCACGATATGGTGTGGAAATAATACGCCGTGAGCGCAATGGTTGCGCCCATCGCTATAGCTGATGTGACGATTAACGTGATAAGGTAGCGAAGCCACTTCCTATTCGTCTTGATTTGTTTGTTGGAAGGAGAGAGAATGAGAATGAACAGCACAGTGATGAAACTGAGTTGAAATCCCGCATTGAAGAGCGATTCGGGTGAGAAAGCAAGAATCAGTAGCGCTGATGCCATTAATGAATTGACAGCCGTAGCCTTTCTTCCGAAAATGAATGTGGCAAATGTGAAAGCAATCATCACGGTGGCACGCACTACCGAAGGAGGAAGCCCTGTGAGCACATCGTAGAAAATGACAATCACTACCGACAGGACGAAACGGAGTTTCTTTAGTTGGTAAAAGTCTAATGGCCATAGCAGTAGCCATATAAATATCATGATGATGCCGATATGAAGTCCGCTCAACGCCAGCACATGCGATATGCCAGCGTAGGAGTATTCGCTCCGTGTTTGTTGGTCGATATATTTCCTATCACCTAACAGCAGCGCAATGATGTAGTGCTTGGTTTCCAGCGACAGGGTGGTGCGGTGGATTGAGGCGATGATTCTTTTTCGGGCTTTGGTCATCAAGTTTCCAAAGGTGTCGGTATGGCCATATTTTGTGACTGCTTTAGCGTCGATATGCTGCTGATAAATGATGCCCTTTCTCTTTTGGATTAAAGCGAAGTCGGTGTCTTCGGGCATGTTGGGTTTGCTGATTCTCTGGAGATTTACCATGAAAGCCACGTTGTCGCCTTCTGCCAGGCTGTAATTGCAGCCTTTGGTGGTGAGCAGAATGGTGCTGCCTTGTGCGTGCTGGCTAAGCATGTCCACAGTCATATACATGGACCTTTCCTTAAAGTCAATGCTTTTGATTCTTCCGTAGCCCAATTTGCCGTTGGTTTGTGAGAGGTTGAGCACCGCTGGCTGATGAATGGAGTAGGTGGTCCAACCCAGTGCTAATGAGATGATAATGATAGGAATAATCGAGAATGGACGAACCTTGCTTCTGCTTTCGGGAGTGCGAGAAAGCACGCTCATCAGAATGGTGATAGCGCACCCAATGATGGCAAGCGATACGGTAGCAAGAATGGGGACTGATGGGGAATAATTGCCCAAAACAATTCCCCCACCAAAAGGAACAATGATGCGGGTTATCGGGATTTTCGATAGGGGAGAGCTGCCCATTTATACATTTATAAATGTGTAGGCGTTATTTCGTCCAAATATCGTAGGCTGCGAAGGCTTGAAGGAGAAGCATTTCCAGTCCGTTTTTCACATCTGCGCCAGCCGCCTTCGATTTTTGCATAAATAATGTGACGTCGGGGTTGTATATCAAATCGTAGCACAAATGGCTCTTGCCCAAAAATCGATAAGGGAAGTCGGGGCAAGTGTCGGTGTGTGGGAACATGCCCAGCGGGGTGGCGTTCACGATGATTTTGTGCTCGTTCACCATGGCTTTGGTGAGTTCGTCGTAGGTGTGGGTGGCTGCTGACTTCTGGCGAGAAACGAGCATCACCTCAATGCCTAATTTGCGCAACGCATAGGTCACCGCTTTAGAAGCACCGCCAGTGCCCAGCACCATCGCTTTTTTGCGGTTTTCATTCACGAAAGGCTCAACCGACTTCATAAAGCCGATAGTGTCGGAATTGTAACCACGAAGTTCCACGTCGTTATCCTTTGGTCCACGAGTGATTTTAATCACATTCACAGCACCAATGGCTTTTGCAGCATCGTCGATTGACGTGAGGTAGGGGAGCACCTGCTCCTTGTAGGGATATGTCACGTTAAGCCCACAGAGATTTGGATATTCGGCAATCACCTCCATGAGGTCGCCAATATCTTCAATTTCAAAATTCATGTATTCGGCGTTGATATTCTCCGACTCGAATTTCTCGTTGAAATACTCCATTGAGAACGAGTGTCCCAACGGATAGCCAATTAAGCCGTACAATTTTTTTTCATTTTGAAATGAGTCCATCGCTGTTTTGCTTTAAGTGGTTATTATTTTTACAAATTTACAACAAAAAAATTAATACACATTTCTTTTTAGAATGATTTATTTCAGCAAAAAACCACTTTTGTCTTGTTATGGAATAGTGGTATTACCCTTTTTATTGCTATCTTTGCACGATATTGTAAAAAACAGCACATATTATTTAATTAGATATGAACCCAACATCTAAAAAAAATGTTTTGATAGGTCTCACTGTGGTTGTGAGCATTTGCATCCTTTATTGGGGCATTGAATACTTAAAAGGCATCAATTTGCTGAAGCCTGCAAACTTCTATTATGCTAAATTTGAAAAAGTGAACGGACTTACCGTGGCTTCTCCTGTGACGGTGAATGGCTTCAAGGTGGGTCAGGTGCGCGAAATCACTTACGACTACGATACCAACCAGATTTCGGTAGAGCTGAGTTTTGAGAAAGGCTTGAAAATTCCAGATGGATCTACCATCACATTCTCCAACGAACTGCTTGGCGCAGCAGCATTGCAACTGAATTTGGGCGCAAGCAAAACCTATATGGAGGTGGGCAGCGTGATTCCCACACAAATGCAAGGAGGATTGATGGACAAGGTGGGCAACGATATGATGCCGGTGCTTGTGTCGATTCTCCCGAAGGTGGATTCGATAGTGGGCAGTGTGAATCAGATTCTCGCAAATCCAGCCATTGCCGCTTCGGTGACTCGCTGTGACGCCATCACTCGCGAACTCGCAGCCAGTTCAGCACAACTCTCCGAACTGATGGCAAGCCTCAACAAGGCGATACCCGGAATGGTGCATAATGCCAACGGAGTGCTCGCTAATGCAAATGCGCTTACTGGCGACTTGCGAACCACCACCGGCAACTTGAACACGATTACTGGCAATTTGAAAGAACTGCCATTAGACACCACTCTGAATCGCATCAATGCCACTTTGGCAAATGTTCAACGCTTGACAGCCAAGCTTAACAACGAAAACTCATCTTTGGGTATGCTCCTTAATGACAAGAAACTTTATCAAAATGCCACAAGCACAGTGGCAAGCCTTGATTCCCTCTTGCAAGATGTGAAGAAGCACCCTAAGAAATATGTGACGATAAAAGTATTTTAAATTCCAAAAATAACGAGTGCGGCGTTGTTTGGAATTATTCCGAATAACGCCGCGCTCGCTTTTTTATGCTTTTCTATCAATGTTGCGTTCAAAACGGCTTTTTTCCAATCGCCATTTTTCTAAAGAAAATTAAACAAATATTCTAACGTGTTGATAGATAGCCTTTTCAACTGTTACGATTTTTAAAACTGTCGATTTTTTCCACTTTTGGCTTAAGTGTCTGTTTATCACCTGTAATAGGATTGTTTTCAAAAAAACAAATTTTAAAACGAGTTTTTTTTCAGAAAAAACACTATAATTTTGTATTGTTGTAAAAATGCCCCATTCTGAAATTAATGATTAAAAACAGTCCACATATCGAGCAATGGAACAAGTGTCTTCAGTACTTGAAAGACAACCTTTCGACCGAGCAATATAATGCTTGGTTTGCTCCCATTAGTGTGGTTGATTTCAAAGATGGAGCGTTGACTTTGCGAGTTCCTTCACAGTTCTTCATCGAGCAGATTGAGGAGCGCTACTGTCCTGTGATGTTGTCCGCTTTGCGTAAGGTGTACGGCAGCGAATTTAAGAAGCTATATTATAGTGTGGAAGTTGCCGCAAAGGAAACCGTGACAATGGCCGACGACAACGCCAGCGTTATGCTCAAAAAGCGCATGTCGCCCAACTTCCACTATCAGGAGGCGCAAAACGATATTGACCCACAACTCAACCCTCGTTACACCTTTGAGAACTATTGTGGAAGCATGAGCAACAAGCTCGCAGTGAGCATTGGTATGGCGATTGCCACTAACCCTGAATGCAAGACGTTCAACCCGATGTTTGTGTTTGGCCCTACTGGTGTGGGAAAAACACACCTCATTCAGGCCATTGGTATCAAAATGAAGGAAAATAATCCACGCTTGCGCGTGCTTTATGTCACTTCGCGTATTTTTGAGAACCAATACTCTATTGCAGTTAGAAGCAACAAGGTGCCCGACTTCATCAATTTCTACCAAAGCATTGATGTGCTGATTATCGACGATATTCAGGAATTGGCAGGTAAGCAGGCTACCCAAAACACATTCTACCATATTTTCAATTCACTTCACGGTCGTGATAAACAGTTGATCATGTCGAGTGACTGCCGTCCAAGCGAACTCGATGGCATGATTCCACGCTTGATTTCACGTTTTAAGTGGGGTATGACGGTGGAACTGTCGAAACCAGACTACGAGTTGCGCAAAGATGTACTCGAATTGAAGGCTTCGCAAGACGGTTTGGCATTCTCCGACGATGTGCTTGAGTTTATTGCTAACAATGTGACCGACAGCATTCGTGAACTGGAAGGCGTGGTGGTGTCGCTGCTGGCACATGCCATGATGCTCAATCAGGAAATATCTGTTGATTTGGCAAAGGCTGTGGTTGCCAACTCGGTGAAGTTGAATAAGCGTCAGGTGACCTTTGAACTGATAGCCGAGAAAGTGGCGAATCACTGCAATATTGATTCTGCGCTTCTTTACGGTCAGTCGCGTAAGCGCGAAATCTCCGACGCACGCCAACTTTTGATGTACTTTGCGAAGAAGGAAACGCAACTGTCGTCAACCAACATCGGCTTGCGATTGAACCGCAACCATGCCACCGTGCTTCATGCATGCAAGCAGATTGAGCAACGCATCACAGTGGAAAAATCATTCCAAGAGGAAGTACAGAAGATTCTCGAAGAAATACACCAGTAAAAATAGATGTTTACATAAATGAAAAGAGCGGTAATTAGTTGCCGCTCTTTTTTGTTATCGGTATGTGCGTAGGGGCATTCTGAAATATCCAGGCATATACTCCATTTCGAAATGGTCGGGAGTGCCGTAAAGCAGAATCACATCATATTGCACGTTCACGTCCATTCTGCGGCACATTCGGCAATAAGCCCTCGAAGCGTTGATGAGATTGTTTTGCTTCTGTCGGTTGATGGCGCGCCGAGGGTCGTAGCCGTTTTTCTGGGATCGGGTTTTCACTTCCACGAAATGAAAAGTGCCGTTTCGCTCGGCGATAATGTCAACTTCAAGGTGGTTCATCGTCCAGTTTCTCTCCCTCACGATGAAGCCTTCTCTTATCAGAAATTCGTAGGCAAATTGTTCGCCAGCTGCGCCAAGTGTATTGTGTTGTGCCATTGTATCTTGTTTTGTGGTAAAATTACTAAAAATTAATTGATTTGGGGCTTTGAAAGGGTGTGATTTTTTTCGTAATTTTGTAGTTAAAATAAAATTGTAAATGAAGAATATAAGAAATTTTAGCATTATAGCGCATATCGACCATGGTAAAAGCACCTTGGCGGACCGACTGTTGGAATACACCAAGACCGTCGGCGGCAAGGAAATGCAGAATCAGGTGCTCGATAACATGGATTTGGAGCGAGAGCGTGGCATTACCATCAAGAGCCACGCCATTCAGATGGATTACGTTCAAGATGGCGAAAATTATACGCTTAATCTTATCGACACTCCAGGACACGTCGATTTCTCTTACGAAGTGTCGCGCTCCATTGCTGCGTGCGAGGGCTGTCTGCTAATTGTGGATGCCACTCAAGGCGTGCAGGCTCAAACCATTTCCAACCTTTACTTGGCCCTGGACAATGATTTGGAAATTATTCCAGTTATCAACAAGATAGATATGGAAAGCGCACACCCCGACGAGGTGGAAGATGAGATTGTGGAATTGCTGGGCTGCGACCCCGGAGACATTATCAGGGCAAGTGCTAAAACCGGCGAGGGAATCCCTGAGATTCTGCAAGCCATCGTGGAGCGCATACCTGCTCCTAAGGGCGACCCTGAGGCTCCGCTTCAAGCGCTTATCTTCGACTCGGTGTTCAATCCATTCCGTGGCATTATCGTGTATTTCAAGGTGGTTAACGGTACAATCCATAAAGGCGACCTTGTGAAATTCGTGAACACCGGCTGTGAATACGACGTTGACGAGTTGGGTATCCTCAAATTGAACCTTGAGCCAAAGAATCAGGTGAGCGCTGGCAATGTGGGCTATATTATCAGTGGTATTAAAAACTCCACAGAGGTGAGAGTGGGTGATACCATCACACACACTGCATGCCCATGTGAGAAGGCGATTGCCGGTTTCCAAGAGGTGAAGCCAATGGTGTTTGCTGGCGTTTATCCAATCGACCCCGAAGATTTCGAGAATCTCCGTGCGTCGCTTGAAAAACTCCAACTGAATGATGCCGCTCTCACATTCTCGCCAGAATCGTCGGTGGCTCTGGGCTTCGGTTTCCGTTGTGGATTCTTGGGCTTGCTTCACATGGAGATTGTGCAAGAGCGTTTGAGCCGCGAGTTCAACATGGAGGTGATCACCACAGTGCCAAACGTTTCCTATAAAGTATATGACAAGAAAGGCGAGGAGACCGAGGTGCACAACCCAGCTGGTTTGCCCGATCCTACACTGATTGAAAAGATTGAAGAACCATATATCCACGCGTCAATCATCACGCTTTCGGAATATATGGGACCGATCATCACACTCTGTTTGGGTAAACGTGGTGTGCTCACCAAGCAGGAATACATTTCCGGTAATCGCTTGGAACTGTCGTTTGACATTCCTCTCGGTGAAATTGTGATCGACTTCTATGATAAGTTGAAGAGTATCTCAAAGGGCTATGCGTCGTTTGACTACTATATCAGTTCATATCGTGAGTCGAAGTTGATTAAGCTCGATATTCTTTTGAATGGCCAGCCTGTGGATGCATTGAGTTCGCTCACCCACGTTGACAATGCCGTGTCGCTTGGCCGCAGAATGTGTGAGAAACTGAAGGAACTGATTCCTCGCCAGCAATACGATATTGCGATTCAGGCGGCAATCGGTGCTAAAATTGTGGCTCGTGAAACCGTGAAGCAGGTTCGTAAAGATGTGACAGCCAAGTGTTACGGTGGCGACGTGAGCCGTAAGCGCAAACTGCTCGAAAAGCAGAAAGCCGGTAAGAAGCGCATGAAGCAGATTGGCTCTGTGCAAGTGCCGCAAAAGGCATTCTTGGCAGTCTTGAAACTGGATTAATCAAAGGCACATATATGCAATAAAGAAAAAGTCGGCGATTTGCCGACTTTTTCTTGTATTTAATCCGTGGATTAATCAAATTTCATTGTGGTGGTTGGCTTGATGGTCGAAACGATGTGGCTTGGACCAATCAGGGCGATGTACGACATCACCACGATGCCGAGGTTGAGCAGCAGTAGGGCGGTGGCGTCGATTTCAATGGGGACGTATGACATATAGTATGCTTCTGGGTTCAATTTTATGATGTGGAAGCACTTTTGAACCAGTGCCAACCCTATGCCCAACACGTTGCCGATGATGATGGCGCGAATAATCAGTTTGCCTGTAAGGTAGATGAAGATTTTGCGAATCATGCCGTTTGAGCAGCCTAACGACTTTAGTACGCCCACCATCCTAATTCGCTCAAGGATAATCATTAACAATGCTGAAATTAAAGTGAAAGATGAAACGATAATCATCAGTACGAGAATGATAATCACATTCATGTCAAGCATGCTTAGCCATGCGAAATACGACATATTGTTCTGCGTAATGGTGCTTACGGTATGTAGGGTGGGGTAGTCGTGCTCAATCGTTGACTTGGCAAGGGCTGCGTAAAGCTGTTGAGCATCGCCACTCAAGTTGTCGGTGTTTCGGAGATTCACACCCACATAGTTGCCAGTGAAGCCGTTCCAGTCGTTCACACTTTGAAGCAATTTGATGTTGCCAATGATATATGATTTGTCGAATGCATCAAATTCCGTGTTGTAAATGCCCACAATAATAGAGCGGCGCGCCTTCACCTTGTTGTCTATGAAGTAGGAGAAGAGTTTATCGCCCACTTTCAGCCTGAGTTGGTCGCACAGTTTTTTCGACACGATGATTTCCCTTGTGTCGGCGGTGTCGGCAAGGTTGGGGAGGCGGCCCTCGGTGAGGCAAGCACTCAAATAGCTCCAGTCGTAGCCGTCGTCCACGCCTCTATACATCACGCCCTTGAAATCTTCGTCGGTTTTCAGAATAGCGGGTTTTTCCGCAATCAGGCTCATGCTTTGCACTTTGCCGAAGAACAGAGAATCGGACTGTATGCCATTAAACACCTCATGGGCATTGACGGTGGAATAGTTGTCGTCCATTCCAAGCCCGGCGTTGCTCACCTTTAAGTGAGGGTTGATGGAGTATAATTTATGGGTGATTTCGCTCTTGAATCCTAATACGATGACCACCGAAAGAATCATGATGAGTATGGCAAGTACGATGCCAATGGTGGCAACATTGAGGCTGGGCGATGCCGACTTTTTCCCGTTGCCCAGCTTGAGTTTTCGTGCTATAAATAATTCAACTTTCATTTTCAACGGCAAAATTAACAAAAAATGGCGAAGGATTTCATTAATTGCGTCATTAATGTTACTTTTGTAGGAAATTTTCATTTGGTATCATGAGCGTAATAAAGAATTTATTTTTAATCACAGTTTCACCGCAACTCGGATGGGATGATATTAACAAGTCGGGGCACACCACACGCACAGTTCTTCAGGGAGGAATGTTTCCGATGTTGGCAGTTTTGGCGTTAGTTTCGTTCGTGCCGATGCTTTATGAGGAGGATTGGACGATGTCGCGATGCGTGATTCACGCTATTGCTGAATTGTCGAGCTTTATTGCCGCTCTCTACATCGTTAGCTTTTTGCTCGGTGGATTCTTCAGCGAACTCTCGAAATCCCATTCTTCAACCATAAGAATGAACAATTACATCGCCTACAATTTGATGTTTCTCGTGTTTATTGAGATTTTGAACAATTCAATGGCGTATTTGTTCCCACCATTGCTGTTTTTGTACCTGTATTTGCCTGTTATTGCAAGTAAAGGCGTTGAATATCTGGGTGTTACGGGCGAAAAACGCGTTTGGAGGGTAGTGCTGACGGCTTCGACGTTGATGTTGGCAATACCATATATCGTAAGAAAACTGCTTGAAATGATTATTTATACAGGAGCATAAAATACTATACATGGCTACAAATCAAATAAATATAAAAAACCGCAGAGCCTCTTTTGATTACGAAATCATTGAGACCTTCAATGCGGGAATTGTGCTTACTGGCACGGAAATCAAGTCGATTCGTCAAGGCAAGGCGGGTTTGACCGACACATATTGTGTGATGGAGAATGGTGAACTTTGGGTGAAGAATATGTACATTGCAGAATATTCGCAAGGTTCATACAACAACCATGTCACTCACCGCGACCGTAAATTGCTGCTGAACAAAAAAGAGATTCAAAAAATAGCGAAGGCAGGCGAACAACCAGGATATTCAATCATTCCGCTTCGAGTGTTTTTGAATGAGAGAGGACTGGCAAAAATGGCGATCGCTATTGCAAGAGGTAAAAAACAATACGACAAACGTCAATCTATCAAAGAGCGCGAAGATAAGCGCGCGATGGATAGAATGTTTAAACGATAACATTTTAGTGTGGGGATATGCTATCGTGGCGATTCTTGAGCATAGATGCAATGAAGAATGCTACTGGAGTGAAGCGAAGGCATATCCCCACATTTTTCATTCTGTATAAAATAGATATAATTTATATTATGTTAAATAGTGTAGGGGTGGAATTGGAATTGTGAAATAATTGTGCTCCCCCTCTCGTTCTCATCCTCATCCTCATTTCTACCTCTTTGTCTCCTTCTTACCTTACTATAGTCCTTTCTTGCACTTATTTGCTCGCATTTTCTTTTCTTGGGAGTTTGATTGTTGTGGCGAGTACATTAATAATGTGTGATTGTGTGGATTGTTGTGGCTTTTGTCGTGAAAGTGTTCTACTCTTTTACGAAAAATTAGAAAAATATATTGTTATGTCAAAAAATGTTGCTATATTTGCACAAACAATTAATTTATGACACGATTTTATTCATATCAATATTACTTTTACTTTTATTTGAAAAGATAAAGGCGGTATGGATATTGATTAATTCATAAAGATATTTATTATACAACGATATTTAATCCCGCCATATATTGACGGGATTTTTTAATTTCAGACCAGATGGATTTACGAATCGCCATACAAGGAGTAGCCGGTTGTTTTCACGATGCCGCTGCAAGGGAGTATTTCGAAGGACAGGATATTGAAACTGTGCCCTGCGAAACATTCAACGAAATGTTCAACTTGCTCAAGTCAGATGCCTCAATGCTTGGTATTTTGGCTATTGAAAACACTATTGCAGGCAGTTTGCTTCAAAATCACGAACTGTTGCGCCAGAGCAATATGACAATAGTTGGTGAGTATAAGAAATACATTTCACACTCCATTGCCGCATTACCGGGTCAAAGCATCGACGACATAGCGGAAGTGAACTCCCACCCAATGGCACTCCGCCAATGCGAGCAATATCTTCAACTACACCCGAAAATGAAGATGGTGGAAACTTACGACACCGCTGGCAGTGCGAAGATGATTGCAGAAAACAACCTCGTTGGACATGCGGCTATATGTGGGAGATATGCAGCTGAATTATACGGACTTAACGTGCTTGAAGACGACATTCAGACCAACAAGCGCAATTTCACACGCTTCTTGGTGGTTACCGATCCCTGTAACGCCACAGAATTTAAGAACCAAAAAGCCGTGGACAAGGCGTCGATAGCCTTCACCCTCCCCCACTCTCAAGGCAGTTTGTCGGCGGTTCTTGTGATTTTCTCATTCTATGGAATGAATTTAACGAAAATCCAGTCGTTGCCCATCATTGGTAGAGAATGGGAGTATCGCTTTTATGTGAATCTTACGTTTAACGACTATACACGCTATCGCCAATCAATTGATGCGGTGCGTCCACTGATAAGTGATTTTAAAATACTTGGAGAATATGCAGAATATAAGTAACATACAGCCCGCCAACAGGGTAAAGGAGGTGAAGGAGTATTACTTCTCCACCAAACTCAAAGAAATAGCGAAATTAAACGCCGAAGGTGCCGACATTGTGTCGCTGGGCGTTGGTGGCCCCGACCGTCCACCCCACCCCGATGTGGTGAAAACGCTTTGCGACGAGGCGAATATGCCCGATGCACACGGCTATCAGCCCTATGTTGGCCTGCCGGCTTTGCGTGAGGCTTATGCAGCGTGGTATGCGAAGTATTTTAATGTGGAATTAGATGCTGCTACGGAAATCCAACCGCTGATTGGCTCGAAAGAAGGCATACTTCACACCACATTGGCGTTTGTCAATCCTGGCGACGGCGTGTTGATTCCCAATCCCGGCTACCCCACTTACACATCGGTGAGCAAATTGGCAGAAGCCGAGATTTTCACCTACGACCTCACCGAGGAAGGTGGTTGGGAACCTGATTTTGAGGCGTTGGAGCGTCTTCCGTTGCAGAAAATCAAGTTGATGTGGGTCAATTACCCCCACATGCCCACCGGCAAGCCTGCATCGAAGGCACTGTTTGAAAAGATTGTGGCGTTCGGGCGCAAACACGGCATCGTGATTGTAAACGACAATCCTTACAGTTTTGTGCTTCACGAGCAGCAGTTGAGCATACTGTCGGTGGCAGGAGCAAAAGACATCGCTATCGAAATGAATTCGCTCAGCAAGTCGCATAACATGCCAGGCTGGCGCATGGGTATGATTGCGAGTAATCCGCAATTCATCAACTGGATTTTGAAGGTGAAGTCGAATATCGACTCTGGTCAATTCAAGCCCATGATGAAAGCTGCGATTCAAGCCCTCAATGCCGACGACAGTTGGTATGAGGCTGTGAATAAGGAGTATCGCGAGCGCAGAAAGATTGCCGAGCGCATTATGGAGGCTTTGGGTTGCCATTTCGACCCATCGCAGCGTGGGCTCTTTTTGTGGGGGCGCATTCCAGATAGTTACACCGATGCTGCCCAACTTGCCGACGAAGCGCTTTACGATGCCCGCGTGTTTATCGTGCCGGGATTCATTTTCGGCAGCAATGGCAATCGGTATGTGCGTCTGTCGCTTTGCGCCACACAAGACAAACTCAACGAGGCTTTACGAAGAATTAAAGAATTAAAACACTAAAACGATATAATATGATGTCAGAACAAAGTTTGTTCACAGAACTCAAGCCCATCACATTCGATGGCATTGACCCCAATAAGCCACTTGTCATCGCTGGTCCTTGTAGCGCAGAAAGCGAGGAGCAAGTGATGAACACGGCGAAAGGTTTAGCTAAAAGCGGTATTAAGATTTTCCGTGCAGGCATTTGGAAGCCACGCACCAAGCCGGGTGGCTTTGAAGGAATTGGCTTGCGTGGGTTGCTTTGGATGCACCAAGTGAAGAAGGAAACAGGTATGTACACCGCCATTGAGGTGGCTAATCGTGAGCATGTGACAGCCGCACTTGATGCTGGTATGGATATTCTGTGGATAGGTGCGCGCACCAGTGCCAATCCCTTTGCCATGCAGGAAATTGCCGATGCGCTGAAGGGACACGAAGATGCTACTGTGCTGGTGAAAAATCCGGTGAATCCGGATATAGAATTGTGGATTGGCGCATTGCTTCGCCTCTATAACGCTGGCGTTCGCCGTCTTGGTGCCATTCACCGTGGTTTCAGCACTTACGGTAAGCACTTGTTTCGCAACGAGCCACAGTGGCACATTCCCATCGAATTGCATCGCCGAATCCCAAATTTGCCCATCATTTGCGACCCCTCGCACATGGGTGGTAAGCGAGAGTTGATTGGCCCCATTTCGCAACAAGCACTCGACATGGGCTTCGATGGTTTGATTATCGAGTCGCACTGCGATCCAGATTGCGCACTCAGCGATGCTAAACAGCAAGTTACCCCAGAATCACTCAATTTGATTATCAACACATTGGTACTGCGCGACACCAAGCAATCCACAGAAAACCTCACGCTCTTGCGCCAGCACATCGACCAGTGCGACAACGAGTTGATTGAGGTGCTCAGCAAGCGTATGGCGGTGTGTCGTGAAATCGGTCAATACAAGAAGGAACACAACATGCAGGTGGTTCAGAATCGCCGTTATAGCGACATCATCAACAAGCGAGTTTCGCAAGCCGAGGAAATGGGGCTGAGTGGTGAGTTTATTCAAATTGTGATGCAGGCTGTTCACGAGGAATCGGTTCGCCAGCAAATAGATGTAATCAACAAGCAAATACTTTAAGAAATGAAGATATTGATATTAGGTGCAGGTAAAATGGGATCGTTCTTCTGTGATGTGTTGAGTATGAATCACGAAGTGGCGATTTACGACACCGACAAAGAGCGATTGCGCTTCACATTCAATGCGTTGCGCTTTACCACGATGGAAGAAATCAAGGAGTTTCAGCCCGAAATGATGATCAATGCCGTGACGGTGAAATACACCATCGAGGCGTTCAATCAAGTGCTCCCCTACCTTCCAGCCACTTGCATTATTTCAGATATTGCCTCGGTGAAAACTGGGTTGCCAGAGTTTTATGCCACAAGTGGCCACCCATTTGTGAGTTCGCACCCCATGTTTGGCCCCACATTCGCGTCGCTCAGCAATTTGAGCAACGAGAACGCCATCATCATCACCGAAAGCGACCATTTAGGAAAGGTGTTTTTCCGCGACCTCTATAACCAACTGCATCTGCATGTGTGCGAATACAGCTTTGAGGAACACGACGAGACCATCTCCTATTCGCTGTCGATACCATTTGCGAGCACCCTCGTGTTTGCAAGCGTGATGAAGCACCAAGATGCCCCAGGCACCACTTTCAAGCGCCACATGGCCATTGCTCACGGACTGATGTCGGAAGACGACTACTTGCTCCAAGAAATCCTCTTCAACCCCCACACCACCCATCAGCTCGACCAGATAAAGGCCCAGCTCGACCGTCTCCAAACCATCATCGCCACAAAAGACACCGCCGCCATGGCCACCTACCTAAACGAAGTAAGATCCAACCTAAAATAGCCCTTTCCAAACTTAAATATGAAACCCAGGGCAGGCTTCCACTTGTGTGGGAGGCTGTTTTGGGTTTGTTTTTGGGTGGTGTTGGGGATTTTTTGTAATTTTGTGGGGAAATGATATATCCTGCTAATTTTGAAACAAGAATTGGGTTTGATGTGGTGCGCCAAGAGGTGGAGAAACGCTGCATCAGCACACTTGGCGTGACTTATTGCCAAAAGATGCAGTTTTCGTCGCAGTTTGACGAAGTGAAGGCGTGGCTCAGTCAAACGAATGAGTTTCTTGCCATTCTGCAATCGAAGCAAGAGTTTCCGCTCAACTATTTCTTCGACCTTCGTGTGCCTCTGAAAACGATTAGCACGCCAGGTTCCTATATATCGGCAGAAAATCTGTTTGATTTGCAACGCTCGCTCAACACCATCAGCGACATTATCAAGTTTTTCCGTCTTGACGAGGAAGGCAATACGCCCTATCCTTACTTGAGACGGCTGACCGATGGTATGCTGTCGTTTCCAGAGATTGTGAGCGAGGCAAACCGTATTCTCGATAAGTTTGGCAATGTGAAGGACAATGCCTCTCCCCTTCTGCGTGAGTTGCGCAGCACAATCGCTTCCACTACCGCCAGCATCAACGGCATCATGCGCCGAGTGATTGCGCATGGGCGTCAGTCGGGCATTTTTGATGGCGACACAGCCCCATCGATTCGTGATGGCAGACTGGTGCTGCCAGTGGCTCCGATGCACAAGAGGAAGGTGAAAGGTATTGTGCACGACGAGTCGGCTTCGGGTAAAACCGTGTTTATTGAGCCGGAGGAAATTGTGGAGGCAAATAACCGTATTCGTGAAACGGAAGGCGAAATCAAGCGTGAAATCGTGAGGATTCTGACCGAGGTTTCCGATATGATACGCCCGCATATCCCCGATTTGCTCGCCTCATACAGCACTTTGGGCAAATTCGACTTCATTCGCGCCAAAGCAAGATTCGCTTTAGACGTGGATGCCCACATGCCACAACTGGAACAGAAACCACACATTGAATGGTATCATGCCCAGCACCCTGCCCTTTTCCTCTCCCTTCGTGAACACGGAAAAGAGGTGGTGCCACTGAATATTCAGTTGACCAAAGAAAATCGCATACTCATCATTTCGGGTCCGAACGCTGGCGGTAAGTCGGTGTGCCTGAAGACGGTGGGTGTGGTGCAGTATATGATGCAGTGTGGCGTGTTGCCCACGCTTTACGAAAACTCGCACATGGGCATGTTCAAGAGCGTGTTTGTGGACATTGGCGACCAGCAGTCGATTGAGGACGATTTGAGTACATACAGTTCGCACTTGCAGAATATGAAGACGTTTTTGAGCCGTGGTGGCAAGGAAACGCTGATTCTTATCGATGAATTCGGTAGCGGCACGGAACCGCAAATTGGTGCGGCGATAGCGCAAGCCATTCTCGAACAACTGAACCAAAAGCGAATGATGGGTGTGATTACCACTCACTATCAGAATTTGAAGCATTTTGCCGACGACACTCCCGGTTTGGTGAATGGTGCGATGCTTTACGACCGCCAGCGTATGCAACCGCTGTTCCAACTCTCTATTGGCTATCCTGGCAGTTCGTTTGCCATTGAGATTGCCCGAAAAATCGGCCTTCCACAAGATGTGATAGAAAAGGCAAGCGACCTGGTGGGCAGCGACTATATCAATATGGATAAGTATCTGCTTGATATTGTGCGCGACAGGAAGTATTGGGAAAACAAGCGCTACGAAATTCACCAAAAGGAGAAAAAACTCAATGGCATAGTGGCAGAATACGACGAGCGACTTGAAAAAATAGCCACGGAGCACAAACTCATCATCAAGGAGGCAAAAAACGAGGCACAGGAAATTTTGAAGCAAAGCAATTCGCAGATTGAACGCACTATCCGTGAAATCAAGGAAATGCAAGCCGAAAAAGAAAAAACCCGCCAAGTGCGCCAACAACTTGACGACTTCAAACGCCGACTCCAGCAAGACGATAGCACTGTGCCAGAGCAAATCAAGCATTTGATGCCCAACCACCCATTGAAGCAAAAAGCCAAGAAGAAGGCAGAAAAGAAGGTGGAGAAAGCCGACCGACAACTTGAGGTTGGTGAAAATGTGGTGATGAAAGGTTCGTCCACAGTGGGCAACATCTTGAGCATTGAGGGAAAATACGCTGTGGTGGCGTTTGGCAATTTGAAAACCCGTGTGGAGTTGAAGCGACTTGAACGCACCCTCAAGCAAGTGACTAAGCCGAAAGAGACATCATCGGTGAGCAACACCACCACAAGTGAAATGCGAGCACGCCAACTCAATTTCAAACCCGACATTGATGTGCGCGGTATGCGTGGTGATGAGGCGGTGCAAGCCATCACCTATTTCATCGACGATGCTATCCAATTCAGTCAACCTCGTGTGAGAATCCTCCACGGCACTGGCACTGGCATACTCAAGCAACTCATTCGTCAATACCTTAACACGGTGAAGGAAGTGAAAAGTTACCGCGACGAGCATGTGCAATTTGGCGGTGCAGGCATTACGGTAGTGGATTTCGAGTAAATCACATCTATATATAATCAAAAACGGCAGACTCACCACTGAGTCTGCCGTTTTTAGTATGATTTCAAGTCGCTTACTTTGACAAGCTGCTGAGAGCTTCCATTGTGGCCTTTTGAATAGCGGCATCAGCTTCTTTCTTGCAGCCGTATTTTGCGATTTTGGCTTTTGATTGCACGCCAAATTGCTTTACGAGCACATCTACTTGCTTCTTTTGGTAGTCGGTCAAGCCTTTGTACACCTTGTTCATTCCCAAAAACGACTTGGTGTAATTATACATTGAGTTGGTCACGGCTTTTGCGCTTGCAGCGCTTTTCATTTCGCTGATGGCGCTTGTGAGCGTGGCTTTAAGTTTGTTAAACTCTTGTGTAGAAACTTTCACAGCCTCTGCTGATTTTGTGGTTTGCACTTTAGTTTGTGCCTTAGAGGCAGCTTGCGCAGGCATTGCGAAAATAGCCATACATGCGATTGAGAGGATAAAAAATCTCAGTTTCATAGTCTTTCTATTTCTGATTGATATTTATTACTGATGGGCAAAGTTAATTATTTTTCAAAAAATCGTTTTGCTCACCAGTATTAAAGTTTGTCAAATAATGTGATGCGTCATTTTGATTAGCCTATCGGATTGTGAAATCGTCGGCATCTTGCCACACTGGGAACTTTTCGCGGAAGCGGTTCAGGGCTGGTAACGAAAGGTCGGCAGCAATCACAGGGCTTGTGGTGCGCTCGGTGATGAGTTTACCCTTGAAATCGATTACAAACGATGAGCTTTCGCTAAACTCGATGCCAGAATTATCCACGCCACAGCGGTTCACCCCCAGCACATACGCCACATTTTCAATGGCGCGGCCAAACAGGAGTTGCCTCCATGCGTTTTCCCTGGCTTTTGGCCAGTTTGCCACAACGAGAAGAATGTCGTAATTGTTTTTCACATTGCGGCAAAACACAGGGAATCGCAAATCGTAGCATATAATCATCTTGATGTTGAATCCTCGGAATCGGATGATTGGAGCAGGCGTGTGGCCTTGTTTGTACACCTTGTCCTCTCCGCCGAAGGTAAAGAGGTGGCGTTTGTCGTAGAACGTTTCCTCGCCGCTTGGCTCAATGAAAAAGGCACGATTGAAGAGTTGCCCTGCCGTGTGGGCTAAAAATGAGCCGGTAATGGCGCACTGATATTTAGCGGCAAGTTGATGAATCATATTCATCGTTTCGTCGATGTTGCGCTCTGCCAGTGCCATCGCTTGTTCGCGGTCGGCAACGAAGCCTGTGGTAAACAACTCAGGAAGCACCACAAGGTCGGTATCCTCAGGCACATTTTGCATATTGCGCTTCAATTGGGCAAGGTTGGCATGTTTGTCGCCCCACACAATATTGTCTTCAATCAGCGACACACGGAAATTACGAGAAAACATAATGCTAAGTGTTTATAAACCAGTGGAAAATTTTTCGGGGAATCGGGCCATATAGCCCTTGTCTTTGTAATAGCGGAGAATGGTGTTCATGTCGGCATCAAGGTCGCCAGTGGGCGTAAACACCTTATCGAGGCATGCAATTTTGTTTTTATAGTCGATGTATGCCAGCACGAGCGGCACCTTTGCGCCATCAGCTATGACCAGTGCGCCCTTGTGCCAGTTCTCATTGTAACTGCGTGTGCCCTCTGGGGTGACAGCGATAGCGAGCGAATCGGCTTTAGCGTAAGCCTCCACCAGCGATTCGGTGATAGAATTTTGACCATCTTTTTTCTTGCCACGATGCACAGGCACACCGCCAATCGCTTTCAGCAAATTGCCCAAAGGAAAGAAAAACCAATTATCCTTCATCAGAAAGCCGGCTGTCAGACCAGCGGAGCGAATGGCGAGTTCACCAACTATAAAATCCCAATTGCTGGTATGTGGAGCTACACAAATCACGCATTTAGGGGTTTCGGGAATGTTGACCTTGAAATCCCATCCAAACTTGTGCAGCAAAAAACGAGCAAATTTCACTTTATACGAATCAGTTGAAAAATGTTATACAAAACGCACACAACTTATGGAAGCATATACGCCACTGGTGATACGCATCCACAAGTTGGTGGTGATAGTTGTGTTGTGATAGTAGAGCTTTACAGCTATTATTTCTTACCCTTAGGCAAAAGTGCATTCATTGCAGCAACAATTTGCTCTGTTTCGGTGTGCATATATTCTGCCAAAGCCTGTTCCACAGCCTTGAAATAGGTGCGGCGAGCTTTGTTGTAGTCCTTCTTGTTTTCAAAGTCGCGAGGCACTTTGTCGAAGCTAACTGACACACGGTTCACAGCTTCTTCTTGAAGAAGAGCGATGTCGAGAATGATTTGATCCCAAGCAGCTACGTCGGTACCTTCAATAGTGTTTTCTGCGAAAATACATTCACCAGCCATGTCGCCACAGGCGAAACGAATAGCTTTCTTTAAATTTCTTTTGTTTGCCATAATTATTTTAAAATTTATGCGGTGCCAAATGGCTCCAAACTTTTTTGCTAAGTTACAAATTTTTTCCGAAACCACACACTATATTGATGCGCGAAAAGCTATTTCTGGAGTTTTCCTGTCTTTTTAAGTATAAAGAATGTGCTTGCCAAAGCTATCAGGCCAAACGCCCACGAGATTGCCCCACTCAGCATTACGCCCATGCTTTGGGCGCAACCTGCAACAATGTAGGTGAGGAACGAAATCACCGCCACCGTAATGGCGTAAGGCAATTGCGATGATACGTGGTTCACATGCTTACACCCAGCGCCTGCACTCGCCATGATTGTGGTGTCGGAAATTGGTGAAATGTGATCGCCACACACGGCACCAGCCATACAAGCCGAAATGGAAATGATGCGTAGAGGTGTGCCAACAGGGAATACCGCCACACAGATAGGAATAAGAATACCGAATGTGCCCCACGAAGTGCCTGTGGCAAAGGCGAGGAAGCAAGCTGTGACGAAAATCACGGCAGGGAGCAGCGTTTGCAGACCTGTGCCTTCAATCAAATGTGCCACATACGAGGCCGCTTCGAGCGAGTCGGTCATTGATTTCAGCGTCCAAGCCAATGCGAGAATGAGAATGGCTGGCACCATCGCCTCGAAGCCTTTTATTAAGCAGCTCATGGCATCTTCAAAAGTGATAACACGGCGCGACACCAGCCAAATGCCTGTGAGAATCAGTGCCGTAAGCGAGCCAATCACCAGCCCGATAGATGCGTTGCTTGCGGCAAAAGCTGCGATGAAATCGTGGTGAGTGGCACCTGTTCGGAAAAATCCGCCCGAAAATATCATGCCCAAAATGCAGAATCCAATCAGCAGCAGAATGGGTACAACCAAATCAAGCACCGTGCCTTTTTTGCCGAGTTTTTTCAGACCTATACCGCTCGATGCCACTTCCATTTTCGCATCGGCAATTTTGCCCACCTCGTCGGTGTCGGTTCCGTCGGTGTCGGCAACGATGTTGAATTTTCGCATCGCCGCGAAATCGTATTTCGTCAGCACAATGGTGACAATGAAAATGATGGTGAAAAAGGCGTAGAAATTGAATGGAATTGCCTGACAAAACAACGCCAACCCATTTTCGCCTGCGGCGCAAAAACCAGCCACGGCAGCAGCCCAACTCGATATAGGTGCAATCACACATATAGGTGCTGCGGTGGAGTCGATGAGGTATGCCAACTTTTCACGCGACACGGAGTATTGCTCTGTGATAGGTCGCATCACCGAGCCCACGGTCAAGCAGTTGAAATAGTCGTCGATGAAAATCAGCACACCGAGCAGCAACGTGGAAATTTGCACGCCCACCTGCGACTTCACATGCTTGCTCGCCCATTTACCAAACGCTGCCGAGCCACCAGCCTTGTTCATGAGTGCCACCATAGTGCCGAGAATCACTAAAAACACGATGATGCCCACATTCCAGTTGTCGGACAAGCAATGGATAAGTCCAAATGATTGAGCGTCGGCTCCGTTGCCCACCGTGTCGTCGAGAACGTGGTTCACAAATCCGTCGAGGCCTGCGCCAGTAGAAACGCAATAAAAAACAGCACCCAACACGATGCCGACAAATAGCGATGAATATACTTCCTTGGTGATTAGAGCCAGTATGATTGCCACAAGTGATGGGACAAGCGCCCAATAAGTGCCTATAAAATTCATATAAATAAAATAGAAAAAACCTTATAATTATAACCTTTTCAAAAACGCGACTGCAAAGTTAATACTAATAATTGAAACGACCACCATTCTGATGAATTTATAATCATTGAAGTCGGACATTGGGGGCATCAATGTCGTATTGTGTGTTTTGATTAAGAAATATGACCTGAAAATTTAATTATGTTTGCTTTTTTGGAAAAATAATCATATTTTTGTAAGTATAACCATTGAATAACTTAATATACCACTATAATTTTAACATTTTTGCTTATGAAAACAATTACAAGATTTTTGCGAACAGCTGCTATTGCTTCATCGGTGATGGTGAGCATGAATGCCTGGTCGCAAAGTGGACAGCCGCACAGTGTGAAGGCGAGTGCCATCTTCGATCAAGTGACTGTGCAATGGAATGCGCCTGCGTCCGACATTGAGTTGAAATGGCATGACGACAAGTCCTACAACGGTATGGACGGTTTGAGGAACGATCCACAAGGCACAAGCGTGATTTATGCTGCCAGCAAATTCCTGCCATCGGAACTTGCGGCAGTGGCTGGCGAAAAAATTGATGCCATCGCCTATTTTCAATATCGCAACGTGACAAACGTGCGTGTGATGATTTACGAGAATGGCAAAGTGGTTCGCGACCAACCTGTGGATGTGAGTGGCTTCTCGAAAAACAGTTGGAAAAAAGTGACACTCAACGACCCTTATACTATTACCGGCAACGAAGAACTGATGTTTGTGGTGCGCTTTGAACATGGCTACAACATGAATTTCGTGGCCAATACCAGTAGATATACCCATCCAGGCAAAGGTAACTGGGTGTCGTACGACGGCAAAAACTTCACAGCCACTGGTAATGGTGATTTCCTGATTACTGCATTTATCAAAAATTCGGCGACGGCAGAACCCACTGGCTACAACGTGTTCCGAAATGCAGAGCAGGTGAACACTGATTTAATCACCACCACCTCGTCGGTGCTTGAAGGCGAACCTGAAGGCACAAACTCTTATCGTGTGGATGCTGTATATGCAGATGGCGTAAAGCAGTCTTACGCTGTAAAAGCCACGGTGGTGAAAGCCTCAAATATGCTTGCTCCTGCTGCCACATTCGCTGGCACGGCTACAGAACTGAATGGCGAATTGGTATGGCAAGCTCCACTCAAGGGTGGCAACGAACTTACTTGGAGTAACAAGAATTTTGCGACAAGAATTGGCGGAACATCTTCTTCTGCTCCAAAGGTGTGGGTAAAGCAAGAATTTGATGCTTCCGACCTCCTTTCTTTCCAACATTACAAGATTAATGCAATCAATGCTTTTGTGGCAGAGGCAATTACTGGTGCCACTGTGTTTGTTCAGAAAGACGGTGTGATTGATTATTCCGAAGTTGTGGAATCGGTGGAAGGTGTAGGCGGCAATAAATGGTCGAAATTCACACTCTCCACTCCTTACGAATTGGCTACTGGTCATAAATACGCATTCGGTGTGTATTTCACCCATGCTTCAGGTGGTCACCCCATCGGAGTTGACAATTCTGAAGCGGTGGATGTGAAGGGTAACAGCTTCTCGGTTACTTCTCCAAGTTCAAAGGGGTTCAACCAGTCGAAGCCAACATGGAAAACCCTTTCAAGCGGTAAAATTGCGGGCAACTTCATGCTCACAGCCGATGTTGAGGCTATTGGAGAAACTGCTCCTGTGGTGGAACCTAAGGGCTACGACCTTTACCGTGATGGCGAAAAAGTGGCAAGCGACCTCACTACCACTTCGTTCAGCGACGCAGTTCAGCAACCTGGCACATACAACTATACTTTGGTGACCAAATACGAAGGCAAGCAATCGCCAGCCCTCACCACAAGCGTGAAATACACGATGCCTGCTATCTATTCGGCTCCTGTTATCACCGACAACTCTTTCAACAAAGAAACAGGTGAATTTAATCTTGCTTGGAGTCCAGAAGCAGCAGAACTCAAGCACTACGACACCCCTACTTACACCGCAGGATTTAACGAGGAAATGGCTCTCGTTTATGGCGCGAAGTTCACTAAGGAAGAGCTCGCTGATTACAAGGGTTACGAAATCAAGTCAATCAAGTTTGGCATTGGTGCAGCTCTCGAATCCTTCAAGATTGAAATCATCAACGGCAAGGGTGAGCGTTTAGCTTCTGAGGAAATCAGTGGTAGCGATGTGCAACCTGTCACCTTCTACAGCCTCACGCTCTCCAACCCAGTGGCAATTACTGGTGAAGACGACCTGTATCTCGCTTACAATGCCACTCTCCCAGCAAAAGTTTCAGCTATGATTCTTGATAAGGGCCCAGCTGTTGATGGCGGTGCGATGGTAAGCCTCTCAAATGGCGCAAACTGGTTGAAGCTTGGCACTATCGCTACAGATTATGCGGCATACAACATTGTGATTGGAGCAACTGCCCTTCCAAAAAATGAAACCGCAAATGCAAAGAGCATCAATATTGGCAACAGCATCAACATGAACGATGCTGAGGTTATCACAATTGATGCAAATGATTTGAAGGCAGGTTTCGGTGTAGAGGCAACAGCACAAACCGCTACTGCAAAGAAGGTGGCAAAGAAGGAATCTACTCGTCCGAAGGCAGTGGGCTACAAGGTGTATTGCAATGGCGAAGTGAAGGCTCAACAATCTGAGCGCGCTTATAAAGAAGTGCTGAAAACCAACGGTGAATTCGACTATTTTGTTACAAGTGTGTTTGAAAATGGTTGGGAATCTCCTGCAAGTAAAGTAGTGGTAGTTGACAATCCTGTCGTTCAAGCTTCGCCTGCTCCATATTCATTGAAGGGCAACGTGGGCGACAACGGCACCCTTAAACTCTCTTGGAAGGCATCTAACGAAGCGTCGGTGCTTACTTATATGAACGCCACCGCTACCGACATGGCACTCGGCTTAACAGGATCTGGCACTCGTGAGGCTTACGCAGCCGTTCGCTTCCCTCTTGACAGCTTAACAGCCTATGCGGGAAAGAAAATCACTTACATTTCTTTCAAACTTGCAAGCGTTGACCTCAAAACCGCCAATGTGTTTGTGATGATTGGTGAAGGTCAGGATATCGTATTTGAGCAACCAGTTGATGTGGCATCGCTCAAAATAGGCTGGAACGTGATTCGTCTCAACAAACCATTTGAAATTACTGGCGACACGCCTGTTGGTTTTGGCTATCATGTGACTTACGCTAATGGTGTGAAGCCTCACATTCTTGATGCAGGTCCTGCAACAGCACCTGGATTGAGCGATCAGATTTCTTCATCGGCAAGCGATGGCAGCTGGCAATCACTCAAGAACAAGTTTAAACAAGACTACAACTGGCGTATTACTGCCACTATTGCTGATGCTGATACTGTTATTGCCTCAAAGAAAGCGGCTCGTGTGAAGGATGCTGGCGAAGAAGCATACAATGTGTATCGCGACGATAAGTTGATAGCTTCCAACCTTTCAACTACAAACTTTGATGTGGAGAATGCCATTAACGGCACTTACACCGTTACCGCAGTGGCTGGTGGTGAAGAATCTGCTAAGTCGAATGCTGTAGTCTTTGAAGCTGGCTTGAAGTTGGGCGACTTGAACGCTGACGGTAATATCGATGCTTCTGATGTTACAGCTCTTATCAACAAGGTGCTTGAAGTAACAGAGATTGCAGATGACATTTGCGACATCAATGGTGATGGAATTGTAAATGTAAGCGATGTTACCGCTCTCATCAATATCATTTTAGCGAAGTGATATGAGTCACCTAACCCAAATCGGTCATTAGGGCTTGCGGTATTTCGGAGTTTTAGAAGAACGAATTTTGTTTGTCTCTTAATGAGTGATAGCGAGCTATTACGAATTAAAAACAAGCAAAAGGCATCTTATAAAAACCGAAAGACCGCAAGAAGTAATCTAAAAAATCCTTTCACGTCCTAATGACCGATTTGGGTTTAATAATGGTGATAATACGATAAAAGCTGAAGCCCACATAGGGTTTCAGCTTTTTTTCGGTGCCATTTACTGGTGGCTTATTTCTTGATGGTGATGTGCATTTCGCATTTTGCACAGTCGCAATGCACCTCTAAAAGACGGTCGCCTGTGCGCAGAAATAGTTTGTCGGGCAGTTGTTTGCCGCCTTTCTGCTTTTTGCATGCGCCGAGTTCGCGACGAATGCAGTATCGGGTGTGCATCACAGTGGGTGTGCCGTCGGGCATTTCACATTCAAGGGCTGGTTTGATGGATTCTACGCCGTGCGCCTCATACACTTGGCGCGATAGGTGGTTAGCCACGTTGTCGGCATAAGTTAAATTCTTTGCAAAGCATGGCGCATTGGCTTGCTCAGGCAAACGAAGCGGACGCTTGAATGTGATTCGCTGCGCACGGTCGAGCGCAATCACTGCGTCGCGTCGGAGTTGCGCCAACACCGAAGATGGAATGAATTTATCGCCCATCACCTGTGCGTTTGCAAGCTGGTAGATGGTGCCTCCTAATTTGCCGATGGCTTGTGTTTGGCGTGGACCTTGGTCGCTTTTTGCTGCGTCCAACTCGGGACAGTCCACCGATTTCACGATGCGGTTGCCTCGCTCGTCGGAAAGTTGGAGATTGAGCGAACCATTTGCCCACCATAGTTGTGCGTTGATAGCCACTTTGCGTTCGGCTGATTGTCCACTGAGCGCATCGTCAAATGCCTTGTCGTAGGTGCGGAACACAGGTGTGCCAGCTGCGATAGAGATGGGTTTTGTCAGAATCAAATCAGCACCGTCCACCCTATTCACACGGAATCCCATATATTCGCCTTGCTGGTTGAAATAACTCAGTCCATCGCCGTTTGCTATTGAAGAAGATGTTGCGATTCTGATTGTTTTACCTTTGGCGTACAATACTTTACCAATAGGCTCGCCAAGTGATTTCGGAGTATTGAGCGAAGCCATTGACTTGCCATTTTCGGGGTGACGTTCTGTAAGGAAATACGAAGTGAAAGAGCGGTTGAAACTTTTGGAAAGTGCTGGTTCAAACGAGAGTTTCGACACGCCGAACGATGCTCTCACATATTTATCGGCGTGCTTCGCTATCACACGGTCGAGAGCTTGACGGTAATATGAAACCACATTTTTCACATACCCGCTGTCTTTCAATCGTCCCTCAATCTTTAGCGACGAAACGCCGGCTTCAAGCATCGCTTCCAAGTTTTCGCTTGCGTTGTAATCTCGCAGCGAAAGAAGGTGCTTGTTCTTTTCCAGCACATTACCGTCGGCATCGAGCAAATCAAACGGCAAGCGACAAATTTGGGCGCACTCTCCCCTATTCGCACTTCTGCCTTTCAGGCACTGGCTCACTTGGCATCGCCCGCTATAGCTTACGCACAAAGCCCCATGCACAAACGCCTCAAGTGGGGTGTTGGGCACAGTGGTGTGGATGGCGTTGATTTCGCTTAGTGTGAGTTCCCTTGCCATTACCAGTTGTGAGAATCCCATGCTTTCAAGGAACTTCGCTTTTTCTGGCGTGCGCAGGTCGCACTGGGTGCTTGCATGGAGCGCAATGGGCGGAATGTTCATGCGCAGAATACCCAAATCCTGAATGATCAGGGCATCGACACCAGCCTCGTACAGCTCGTGAATCAAGCGTTCCACACAGTGGATTTCGTCGTCGTAAACAAGCGTGTTGACCGTCACGTAAATGCGTGCGCCATATTGATGCGCAAACTCTGCCACACGGGCAATGTCGGCGGTGGAATTACCAGCCGCCGCACGAGCACCGTGGCTTTTTGCTCCCATATACACGGCATCTGCTCCGTGCAATATGGCATCAATGGCAACGCTTGCATCGCGAGCTGGTGCAAGCAATTCGATTACTCTTCGTTTATCTTTCATATTCAGTGCAAATTTACGAAAAAAGGCTGTATTTTCGGGGATTTAAGCATAGTTAGCAACTTTTACTATCAATTTTAGCAGTTTTTTAAGTTTTTGCGCTTGTTTTGTTGTAAATAATGAGTAATTTTGCAGTTTAGAACAAAAACGCTTTTAAATATAGCCAATGACTGGTAAAATAGTTACAATATTATGTGCTGCCGCGCTGCTCACAAGTTGTGGTGAATACAACAAAGCCCTCAAGAGCACAGATTATAATTACAAATTCGAGTTTGCCAAACGAGCATTCGAGCAAAAGAAGTACACCCAGGCCTACACTCTTTTGGAAGATGTGCACACCGTTTTCCGTGGCACACCAAAAGCCGAGGAAGCACTTTATTTGCTTGGCTTGAGCTACTATGAAAATAAGGACTACCTCAATTCGGGTTCGTATTTCAAGCAGTATTACTCTCAATATCCAAAAGGACGATACACCGAGCTTGCTCGTTTCTACTCAGGCTATGGCTATTACCTCGATTCGCCCGACCCACAGCTCGACCAAAGCGAAACAGTGAAGGCTATTGAGGAACTTCAGGCGTTTCTCGACTATTTCCCAAAGAGCGATAAAGTGTCGATTGCACAGAATGCCATTTTTGAACTTCAAGACAAGTTGGTGCTGAAACAGCTGCAAAACGCTACGCTCTACTTCAACTTGGGCAACTATATGGGCAACAACTATGAGAGTTGCGTAATCACAGCCAAGAATGCAATTAAGGACTATCCTTACAGCAAATATAAAGAGCAGCTTGAATTCCTTATCCTCAAAGCACGCTTCAATGAAGCCAGCGAGAGTGTGGACGAGAAGAAAGAGGAACGCTTCAACACGGTAATCGATGAATACTACTCATTCATCAACGACTATCCTGATAGTCAAAACCGCAAGGAAGCAGACAATATCTTCAAGATTGCAAGCAAACATGTGAACGACAAATAAGAAATAAATAATTCAATATAAGATTCAATTACAATGGATTACAAAAAGACAAACGCACCGCAGACAACTACTGTAAACGACCTCATTGAACTTGCTAAGCCTACTGGCAACATCTATGAGAGTATTACCGTAATCAGCAAACGTGCCAACCAAATAGCCGCAGAAATGAAGAGCGATTTGGAAAAGAAACTTCAAGAGTTCGCATCAATGAGCGACAACTTGGAAGAAATTTCTGAAAACCGCGAGCAAATTGAGATTTCTCGCTACTACGAAAAACTTCCAAAGCCAACTCTCATCGCAACTCAGGAGTTTAAAGATGGCAAACTCTATTTCCGCAACACAGCAAAGGAAAAAGATGGTCTTGACTTCTAACGAAGAAGCCAAATAATCCTCAAAAGAAAATACAAAGCCACGGCTCGTAGCAAATTGCAGCCGTGGCTTTTGTTGTGCCCTACCCATTCGCATAATGGATGACGAGTAAGGAGCAAAAGGAAGCGGCACTTGCCTTGTGGTGCAAGTGCCGCTAAATTATTTATGAAAGAGAATATGCGGATTAGATAATGCCTTGTCCAATCATTGCGTGAGCCACCTTCATGAAGCCAGCAACGTTAGCACCCTTCATGTAGTTCATGTAGCCATCTTCTTGCTTACCATACTTCACGCATTGGTCGTAGATGTCCTTCATGATCTGATGGAGGTTCTTGTCAACTTCAGCAGCAGTCCAGTAGATGTGTTGAGCATTCTGAGTCATTTCAAGACCAGAAGTTGCTACACCACCAGCGTTCACAGCCTTACCAGGAGCGTAAACCATCTTTGCATCGAGGAATACGTCGATAGCTTCAGCAGTACAGCCCATATTAGAAACTTCAGCTACGAGAAGCACCTTGTTGTCGCGGAGCATTTCAGCGTCAGCCTTGTTGATTTCGTTTTGAGTTGCGCAAGGCATAGCGATGTCAACTTTTTGTTCCCAAGGTTTCTTGCCAGCGAAGAATTGAGCGTTAGGGAATTTTTCTACGTATGGAGCGCAAACGTCGTTGCCAGAAGCACGAAGTTCGAGCATAGTAGCAATCTTTTCAGGAGTGTTGATGCCATCTGGGTCGTAGATGTAACCGTCAGGACCAGAGATAGTCACAACCTTTGCGCCGAGTTCGGTAGCCTTAGTTACTGCACCCCAAGCCACGTTGCCGAAGCCAGAGATAGCCACTGTCTTACCCTTGAAGTCAGTGCCAAGGTCCTTCAACATGCTTTGTACGAAGTAGCAAGCGCCGAAACCAGTAGCTTCTGGACGGATACGGCTACCGCCAAATTCGAAGCCCTTACCAGTAAGAGTACCGGTGCATTCGCGAGCGAGTTTCTTGTACATACCATAGAGGTAACCAACTTCACGACCACCTACGCCGATGTCGCCAGCAGGAACGTCGGTGTCAGGACCGATGTTGCGCCACAATTCAATCATGAAAGCTTGGCAGAAACGCATGATTTCAGCATCGCTCTTGCCGCGTGGGCTGAAGTCGGAACCACCCTTGCCACCACCCATAGGAAGTGTGGTAAGAGCATTTTTGAATGTTTGTTCGAAGCCGAGGAACTTCAGGATTGAGAGGTTCACAGAAGCGTGGAAACGGATGCCACCCTTGTAAGGGCCAATGGCATTGTTGAATTGAACGCGATAACCGATGTTGTTTTGAACTTCACCCTTATCATCTACCCATGTTACACGGAAAGTGAAAATACGGTCTGGTTCAACCATACGTTCGATGATTTTTGCTTTTTCAAACTCTGGGTGCTTGTCGTACTCGTCTTGTACAGTAAGGAGAACTTCACGTACAGCCTGCAAATATTCCTTTTCACCAGGATGTTTTGCTTCGAGATCTGCTAAAATCTTATCAACATTCATGATAGATATTTTTTAAGTTAGTTAATAGTTGTTTATATATTATTTAAGCATATTTGCCGTTAGTCTGTTTATCTAAAGACATGGCAAATATATAGCAAATTTTCAATATAGCAATACTTTTATGCAAAAATTTTTCTAAAAACTTCAAAAATCCACCACACATAATAGCAATTTGACAAAAACCGCTCTATAAACGCCATTCTTTGTTGAAAAAATCCTCAAATCAATTCGTCATTCTTCGTTTTCATGGCAAAATGCTGGCGAAGGAATAAATAACGGTGTTTTTTATATTTTCATCGGAAAATGTGGTGCATTTCGTTAAATTATTATTAAATTTGTGTAATTAATTAGAGGCTGTTTTGATTTTATCAATAGATGAAGTGTGAATTTTAGAGATGAAAACGAGAGTTTAGAAATCTGGTTCAGCTATACAAGGTCAAGGCCGCTTATTTTTTAAATCACTAAAATATTAACTATTATGATGACTTTTACGAAGAAAATCTTCGCAATGCTGCTGATGCTCGTCTTTAGTACGGCTGCATTTGCCGAGGTGAAGACTTGGTCCCACGTTTGGGACACATCTAAAGCTAATGGTGGTGAGGGATTTTATCACATATCTAATAACGCAGATACTGTGCAAACCACCATGCTAAAAAAACTTGAGTGGACCTATCGCGGCAACACTTCGGTTACCGCTTACTCGGCTTCATTTGGTCAGTATTTCGGTTCTGCCAAAAGTCCTGTGACACACGCCACCCTTTCCACATCGAAATTGCTTGGCAAAATTCTTTCGGTAAAGATTGAGGCTAAGGTTAAAGATGCAGCACAAGATGTGAAAATCGGTGTTTCGGTGAACGGTGTGAAATATGGCAACGCCTGCGCGCCAACTACCACACGAGCACTGTATTCTTTCACGCCCGCTGGCGAGGCTCAAGAAGGTGAAATTTGCATCACAATGGATCAAACTTCGGAAACCAAGGGCATTATCTACTTCTTTAGTATGACCATTGAATATGATGGAATTGGCATTGTGAAGCCAGAGCCAAAAGACCCAGGGTTGGCATATTCAAAGCAAGAAGTGACCGTGGAATCGGGCGACAATGCTCCTGCCAACTATTTGACAAATCCTTATAAGGTATCGCCTATCACCTATTCCTGCTCCGACCTCACTCTCGCTGCGGTGAACAAGTCGGGTGAAGTGTTCACCACAGGCAAGAAGACTGGCACCGCTACTATCACCGCTACTTTTGCCGGCAATGACGATTATAAGGCGGCCACAGCCACTTACACATTAAATGTGATTCCTAAGCCTGTGATTCCTGCTCCAGAAGTGAGTGTGAAGGGTGGCACTTTCACCGAACCAGTGAAGGTGACAATCACCAGCACCGACTCGCTTTGCAAAGCCATTTGGTATAGCACTCAACTCACCAATGTTGACGACATGGGCTACGATGACAAGACCATCATTGTGCCTGGTAAAACTGCGGAAGTGACCATCGACTCAACTTGCACCCTGCTCTGTGTGGCTGTAGGTGATAATAATGTGGGATTGCCAGCCAAGTATGATTTCGTCATGAATATTCCTTTGAAGGCTGATTTCACAGCAGAGGAAAGTTCGATGACTTATTATTCACAAGGTTGGGATAGCGTGGAAGAGGCTTCCACTTGGAAGTATTATGGTATCAGCGAAAAAACTTGGACGCTCTCTGATGCTGCTCCATTCTCTGCTGTGCCTTCATTCACAAGCATCGACCCTAACAGCAAGTATTCTCTCACCATTTTCTACGACCAGGGCAAGCAACGTGAGCGTGCCGTGTCGCCAGAAATTGAGGTGAAAGACAATAGCAAAGCAGAGTTTTATCTTTGCTTCAGCGGCGTTTGGTTGTATTCTGCCAACTTGAAATTGATGGTGAATGACTTGACCGCTAACACTCAAACCACATTGTTTGACGCATTTAAGTGGGCTCAAGACAATTCTTTCGAAGGACCAAGTTGGGAAAAGTTCAGCCTGGATTTGGCTAAATACGCTGGTCATAAATGCACATTTGAGTTTATCTACGAAGGCTCATACGGCGACAATATGGCTATCGACAACTTCAAACTCTTGCGTGAAGATGCGTCGGCAGATGCGAAAATCAACATTTTCGAGGGTGATGAAGTTCATTTTAAAGACCTTTCGCAAGGACACCCCACCTCATGGGAATGGACTATCGAAGGTGTAACACCATCTGTATATAATGAGAAGAATCCTGTTGTGAAATTTGAAAAGGCAGGTAAATACAATGTGAAACTTGTAGTGGCAAAGGGTGAAGAACGCGCCGAAACCACTAAACAAGAATATGTGGTGGTGAATGTGGCTGCTCCTAAGGCTCACATTGGTGTGCCCGAAGGCGCATACTATTCTCCTTATGCTTACGCATTTGTTCCTACCAATGTGCCATTACAATTCAAGGACCTCTCTACTGGTAATCCAACCAGCTGGAAGTGGACTTTCAAGGGCACGGACGTGACCGAAAGCACCGAGAAAGATCCAGTTGTTACCTATACACAAGAGGGCAAATTTGGTCTTGAACTCGTTGTGGAAAATGCATCGGGCTCGGCTCGCGATTTCCTTGTAGATGCAATTCAAGCAGGTGGAACTCAAGAGGTTTGGAATATCTCATCCGACGAACTTGACCAAATTGGAAGTGTTGAACTTGGCTGGTATGGTAACTACGCTGGCACCAACTGGTTGGGCATGAAGTCGTTCGCAGAACGCTATCACAAACCTATCGTTGACGCGCAAATCGAAGGTGTGACCATCTATTTCGACAATACTAAAGCTACTGATCAAAATGCAGAAATGACGGTGACCATCTGTTTGCCAAACGAAAAGGGTATGCCAGGTGAAGTGATTGCGACTGCTAAAAAGAAGATGTCGGAATTGGTGAGTGACCCAGATGAAGTGAAACCTACCGTATTCCAGTTTGCTACTCCTGTCGCCGTAAACTCAGACTTCTTTGCAGTGGTTACCGGTTTTCCAAATGCCGATTCCGACAAGGTGAACATTCTTTGTGTGAGCCGTGGCGAAAATGGCCGCAACTCAGCTTATCACTTGCTCGAAGATGAGGACGAAAACTATCAGCCTCTTGGCACTTACACTTGGTTTGAGAGCGTTGATCAACCATTGTCGATGTGTATTGCGCCTCAAATGAGTTATGTGGTGAAGGAACCAACTGCTATTACCGACGTGACCAACACCGAGGTGGTGAAGACTGGCATCTACGACATTATGGGTCGTAAACTCTCTGCTCCACAAAAGGGCTTCAATATCATCAACGGCAAGAAGGTGATAATTAAGTAAGCGAGAAACGAACTAATTCTAATTAAACCCAAATCGGTCATTAGGCCGTATGAGGATTTTTAGATTACTTCTTGCGGTCTTTCGGCTTTTATAAGATGCCTTTTGCTTGTTTTTAATTCGTAATAGCTCGCTATCACTCATTAAAAGACAAACAAAATTCATTCTTCTAAAACTCCGAAATACCACAAGACCTAATGACCGATTTGGGTTAAATAAAGAATGAGCGTAAGGCAATTGGCCTTGCGCTCATTTCTTTTCGTATGTGATTGGGTTAAACTTCGTCGGCTGCGAAAAGGAATTGTTGAGTTGGGAGAGTGTAGTCGAAGATTTCGCCATCTTTGAAGAAACGCTTCAGTTCCACAGCGGCATTTTCGAGCGAATCGCTGGTGTGAATGATATTTTCTTGGAACGACATGCTGAAATCGCCACGGATAGTGCCAGGAGCGGCTTTACGGCCACAGGTGGCACCTGTCATTTGACGGACCACTTCCACAGCGCCAACGCCCTCATAGCAGCATACCACCACAGGGGTTATCATCATAGAGTCTTTCAATTGTTGGAAGAAAGGTTTGTCGGCAAGATGGGCATAATGCTCGCTCATTTGCTCGTCGGTGAGTTGGCACATTTTCATGCCGGCAAGGCGGAGGCCTTTTTGTTCGAATCGTTTTGTTACTTCACCTACCAAACCTCTTTGTAGGCATGATGGTTTCAAGATTACTAAAGTTTTTTCCATTTTGGTTAAGTATTATTTTATTGATAATTGTATTACATTCTGTTTACAAAGTTAATACTTTATCAACTAATCACCACCACGCTTCTAAAAAAAGTTTAAAATACACCTTTTTTACATAGTGGTTTTATTTCTTTTGGGATATTATAAGTAACTTTACTAAATAAATTTAAACTTTGGATTATTGGGCAAGTCTAAAATCCGAAATTAAATTGAACAACAATTTTAAACTATCATACATTATGAACTACAGATTAACTGCTTTATTAGGCGTCGGGCTGTTGAGTTTGGGCACACTTGTTCAAGCACAGGACTTCGACGACATCTATTACGATGGTAGTGAATCTCCAAAGCCTACAGAGAAAGTCATTACCACACCTGTAAGAACTTCTCAAGTAAGCTCTGCCACCATGAGCACAACGCCACGGCGTTACCGCATACCGGTAAACACTGGCTCGTCGGCCGCAAGAAGCGACGATGAATACAACCGCCGTGGAGCTTATAGCCGTGACGCAAGAGTTGACACGCTGGCTGCTGACTCTTCTTATATGGATGAGGGCAAATTTGCCAACACCGAGCGTATTGAGCGTTTCTATAATCCTGACGTTGTGAATGGTTCGGGCGATGATGAACTGATTACACTGTATTACGACACCACTCCTACCGTGAACATCGTGGTGGGTAGCACCTTCCCTACTTATGATTGGGGCTGGGGTGTGGTTGCCGCCCCTTGGTATAGTCCATGGTATTCTGCTTGGTATGGTCCAAGCTGGCGATGGAATTGGGGCTGGTATAGTCCTTGGTACAGTTCATGGTATGACCCTTGGTATGGTCCAAGCTGGTCGTGGAGTTATTCATGGTACAACCCATGGTATGGCCCAAATTGGTCGTGGAATCACCCTTGGCATGATTCATGGTATTACCCATCAGGTCACTATTGGGGACGCAACTACTATTCAGGCAATGGCCGTCGTCCGGGTGGCAGCACCTATGGTGGTGGCGCAAATGTGAGTGGTGGTCGCCGCCCTGGTAATTACGCATCACACAGCGGCTCATCATTTGGTACACGCCGCCCCGCTACCAATAATAATTACAGTGGTAGCACTAATAGATATGGCTCAACAAATGTGTCGGGCGGACGTCCAGGTTATGCTACAAGTGGTAGAGGTATGGGCAATATTGGCTCAAACTCCACCTACACTCGTCGTCCATCATCGACGGTGACCACTTCGCCGTCTTCTTTCAACCATGGTCGTCCAGGCTACGCCACTCAGCAGGCTCCACGATCCACGTATGAAACCCGCTCTACCTCACGCAGCTACGAACGCTCATCTTCGTCATCAAACTGGGGCGGAGGCCGCAGTAGCGGCAGCTATTCAAGCGGAGGTTACTCTGGAGGCCACTCTGGTGGTGGATTCTCTGGTGGTGGAGGCCGTCGTCGCTAATTTATTCTTAACAACAATAATGCAGAACATTTAATCACAACAATTAGAGAAATGGAAAAAATATATATAGGTCTGATGGCTTTCACAATGCCACTGTTGGCAAGTGCGCAAGAAACGTTTGATGCTTTACAAATGTCGCAAACCGAGCTTCGCGGCACATCACGCTTCCAGTCGATGGCTGGTGCGTTTGGCGCTCTCGGTGGTGATATTTCCACACTCAACCAAAACCCTGCCGGTGTGGGTGTGTATAGAAGCAGTGATGCCAACTTCACGATTGGCTTGGACTTCAACAGCAGCGAAACTCCCACCATTACCGACAATAAAACCAAATTCAGTGCGCAGTCGGTAGGTTATGTGGGTGCAATTAAGCTCAACAACGACATTATGCCAAACCTCAATGTGGGCTTTAGCTATAATCGTGTAATGGACTTCAACCGTAGATACAGAGGCTATCAGAATGGCTCTCCCACATCTATCACCAATTATATTGCGGCTAATACAGGCAATTGGACTCCCGACGACCTTTCACAAATCGGCAGTAACAATCCTTACTACAACAGTAATGCGCCATGGGCAAGCATTTTGTCGTACAACAGCTATCTGATTAACCGCAACAACAATCAGTGGCAAGGTCTCTATGGCGATGGTACATCTGCCTATAGCGAATTTGAAGTGCAGCAAAAAGGACATAAGGACGAATATTCCGTGAACCTTGGCGGTAACATTATTAATAAGGTGTATTGGGGCGTAGGTGTAGGCATCATTGACTTCACTTACGACAACTACCAATATTACGGCGAATCGCTCCAGAATGCCTATATTGCCAATATCCATAACAATAATATTGAGCTTGGTAATGCCGACTTTGGTTATGAAAACTTCCTTCACACTGTGGGTACGGGTTACAACTTCAAGTTGGGCGTAATCGTTAAGCCTGTGAATGAACTCCGCTTCGGTGTAGCATTCCACACTCCTACCTATTACGATATGAAGGACAGCTATAAGAGCAATGCAAGCTTTGAAATGAGCAGTACAGAAGCCAACAAATACCACGGCACTAACGAAACTGGCGAAAAGGGCTATTACGATGAAGTGCGCTACACTTTGAAAACCCCTTGGCGCTTTATCGGTAGTGTGGCGGCAGTGCTTGCGAAATCTGCAATCTTGAGTTTCGATTATGAATATGTGGATGTTCAGTCGATGCGTGTTTGCGACGATAATGGTGACGAGTATTTGAGCACCACCGACAATATCAAGAGCTATACTAAGGCACAGCATATTTTCCGCTTTGGCGCTGAATATCGCCTTACTCCTAACTGGAGCATTCGTGCTGGTTATTCGATGCAAAAGTCGCCAGTGGTGGAAGAAGTGGTGAACAATCAAATGGACGTTGTGACTGTTAACAGTAATCCTACCTACGAGTTCAACAACGATATTCAGTACATCACCGCAGGTATCGGCTATCACTACAAGAGTTTCTATTGCGACATGGCATACGTTCACAAAGAGCGCAAGAGCCAATACAACGCATTCTCGCCAATGGTTTATGGTGCTGGACAAGTTGAACCTAATGTGTATAGCGAGGTGAAGGACAACAACAACCGCGTGACACTCACTCTCGGCTTCCGTTTCTAAACATTCATTGAATTTGAAATCAGATTGAAAAGAATGAAATACTGTGGTCGGCTGCTTCTTTCGGGAGGCAGCCGACTTTGATTATTCAAAAGATTTTTACTAACTTTGAATATTCAATTACGCACACCGATGAACGACAATACTCCTGTAAATATCGACCTCGACAACCCCGAATTTCAATGCGCATGGAACCTGTTGCAGAACACCCACAAGTCGGTTTTCCTGACAGGTAAAGCCGGCTCAGGTAAGAGCACTTTTCTGAAATATATCTGCAAGAACACGAAAAAGAAGAACATTGTGCTCGCCCCTACTGGCATATCTGCCGTGAATGTGGGTGGGCAGACGCTTCACTCCTTTTTCAAGATTCCATTCAAGCCCCTACTCCCCGATGACCCCGAATTTTCGCCGCGCAAAATTCGCCAAACGCTGCGCTACAGCAAGGATAAGGTGAAAATCATCAGAGAACTGGAACTCATTATTATTGACGAGATTTCGATGGTGAGGGCTGATATTATCGATTTCATCGACAAGGTGCTTCGTGTGTACTCCAACAATATGCGCGAACCTTTTGGTGGCAAGCAGTTGCTGTTTGTGGGCGATGTTTTCCAGTTGGAGCCTGTGGTCACTCGTGATATGCGGGATATTCTCAGCCGCTTCTATACTCAATTCTTTTTCTTCAATGCACGAGTGTTTGGCGACCTTGGTTTGGTGCCTATCGAATTGCAAAAGATGTATCGCCAAACCGACAACACATTCCTTTCGCTACTCGACCGTGTGCGCAACAATCACGCCTCTGCGCAAGATATTGCGCAGCTGAATCAGCGCTACAATCCCAACTTTACAGATAATGGCGAGTTTGTGATTACGCTTGCCATGCGGCGCGACACCGTGGATGCCATCAACGATGAGCACATGCGTGCGCTCACCACTCCTGAATATACATTTATGGGCGTAATTACCGATAAATTTCCCGAAAACGAACTGCCCACGAACAAGGAACTTGTGCTCAAGCAAGGCGCACAGGTGATTTTCATTCGCAACGACAAGGATAACCGTTGGGTGAATGGCACTTTGGCAAAAGTGTATGAGGTGAGCAACGACACATTGAGAGTGGAAATGGAGAATGGCGAAATCTACAAACTCGAAAGGGAAATGTGGGAGAATATGCAATACACCTACGATGAAAAAGAAAAAAAGATTATCGAAAGTGTGTTGGGCACCTTTTCGCAGTTCCCCATCAAGCCTGCTTGGGCGCTCACCGTGCACAAGAGCCAAGGTCTCACATTTAATAATGTGGTGATTGATTTTGGTGGTGGAGCGTTCACTTCGGGGCAGACTTATGTGGCACTTTCGCGATGCACTACGCTTGAGGGTATCACGCTGCTCAAGCCCCTCAGTGCACGCGACATTATCGTTAGCACAGCCGTGGTGGCGTTTAGCCGAAGTTTCAACGACAAACTCATTATTGAGAATGCGTTGCGTCAGGAAAAGGCTGCGTCGCTTTATCGAAAAGCAGTACATGCTTTCGACCATTTTGAGTTTTCTGATAGTGTGCAAAGTTTCGTTGAGGCGATGAAGATTAATGATGTGTCGAAAAATCCATCGGTTCACCGCCTGATTGCGCAAAAGCTTTATCGCTTCAATGCGCTGAACAAGAAAATCAAATCGCTGGAGGATGTGATTGATGCCCAGAATCTGCAATTCCGCCAACTTGCAGAAGAATATACCGAAATGGGTAAGCAATCGCTTGGATATGGCGATTTTGTGAGTGAGGATGAAGTGCCTTACGGCAAGGTCAACAAGTTCGACGAGATTGCCTTTAAATCGGCAAATGCGAATTTCGATAAAGCCATTCGCCTCTGCCCCACTTACACGCCTGCTTATGTGGGGAAAGCTCATTTGCTTTATTCCGTGGGCGAGGCAGAGGAAGCTGAGTGCCTCTATAAGAAAGCGCTTGAAGCCGTGCCTAATTCCTTTGAGATGCATTTGGCGCTTGGCAACTTGTATTTCGACTTGAAAGATGTGCAAGAAGCCATCAAGAGTTACAAGCGTGCCATTAAAGCCGACAAGAAAGCACCGCAGCCCTACGAGGCATTGGCTGGCATTTTTGGGCGTATGGGATTAGAGGATAAAGCGGAAGAATGTGAGGAAAAGGCAGAGCGCCTCCGCAAAGCGCAAACCAAATCCCGCAAAAAACGCAAGAAATAAACCATCACTAAATAAACAACATGTGGGGCGCGAAACCATTCGCACCCCACAACTATTTTTAAGGTTATAGTATTAGTGATGGAAGAAATTTTACTTCATGAAATTATTCAATGAAAATATTGGTTAAAGCGGTCACATCGCTCACGTACACATCCCCATTGCCGTCAACATCGCTGCGAGTGATGCTGAATATATTTGCCAGTGGACTTTAAATCCGCCTCTATAGTGTAAATATTGTTGTGGAAAATGGTGATTTGCTTTTCCTTCATCTATTGTTCTTAAGTTGTTATGTTGTATGTAAATATTTGATCTTTGGTTTATTGACTCAAAATTATACAATTATTTATTTCCGCCATTCATGTGGTGGTTGATTTCTTCTGCTATTATGATGCAATCGTTTGCACAGCACTCCCCTTTCTGTGCTCTTTTTGTTGTGGAATTTGGAATTTAGCGGAAAAACTGTTTGAAATATGGCAGATTTTTCGGAACTTTGTATATAATAAATAAAACAAACATGCGTTTACGTCACATTTTCATACTTTTAATCTTGTTTGTGTTGGTTTTCACGACATCATCGTGCGTGAGTAGAGTCATGTACGAAGACGGCCAATTCGACAGCACAGATATGCTTGAAAATGCCGACGACATATTCCTTCTAAACAGCGAAATCAACCAAGACGACGATTTCCACGACTAATCCCCACCCCACCAGTGAACATTTGAAGTCATCAATCACCGTCGCTATATACTAATATAGTGAGGTCGTTCATTTTGTCCACAGTCAAGGCCCTTATGAGCCGACAAATGGACTGAAATTTTTGTGTCTATTCCTCGTAAGTCAATCGGAAAAATGTTTGGGAAAAATGGTTTTTCTTTTAATGAAATTGAAAAGTGGTGTTTAGATTATTAATTTAGTTTAAAAACACGCCAAAAGGTATTGACATTTTGAATTATTGATGTACATTTGAACAACTTTTTAAAAGTTAAATTTTAACGATTAAAATTTTAAATATAGAATTAATTTAACATATTTGATATGAAAAAGAGTAAAAAGTTAGCTTTCGCAACCATCGCGAGCTCAGTTTTGTTAAGCGCCACCACCGCTTACGGCGTGACTAAGGCGACAGTGAATGACGTGTTTATTCCATCAGGCGAGCAAACCAACGGCTTTGTGAACACCACAAGCAGAGGTCTTGCCGGACAGCCCGACTTCACACAAGTGGCAGAACACACCATCAACTCTGTGGTATCAATTAAGAATTACGCCAACGCTCGTCAACAACAATTCCAAGACTGGGGCGGCGGTTTCGATCCATTTGAATTTTTCTTCGGCCCTGGCATTGGACAGCAACGCAAGCAGCAACAGCCTAAGCAGAGAAGCGAAGGCAAGCCTCAGTTGCGCGGTTCTGGCTCAGGCGTCATTATCAGTGCCGATGGCTATATCGTGACCAACAACCATGTGGTGGACGGTGCCGACAAACTCACCGTTACGCTCAACAACAACGATGAATACAACGCGCGTGTGATTGGCACCGATGCCAACACCGACTTGGCGCTCATCAAAATCACTCCCGAAAAGGGCAAGACCCTCGACCCTATCTCGTTTGGCAATAGCGACGATGTGAAGGTGGGCGAATGGGCTGTGGCTGTAGGTAATCCTTTCGGCTTCAACTCTTCAGTTACCGCTGGTATTATCAGTGCTAAAGGCCGTGGCGTGAGCGAAGGCAGCGTGGGCATCAAATCGTTTATTCAGCACGATGCGGCAGTTAACCCTGGCAACAGTGGCGGCGCACTGGTCAACACCGATGGCGACCTCATTGGCATCAACACTATGATTTATTCGCAAACCGGCAACTATGCAGGTATCTCATTCGCTGTGCCAAGCAACATTGTGAAGAAAATCGTGACCGACTTGAAGCAATATGGCACCGTGCAACGTGCAGTGCTCGGCATCAGCTACGAAGAACTCAATGCTGAAAAGGCTAAAGAACACAAAATCACTGCTACAAAGGGCGGCATTTATGTGGCTAAGGTGAGCGACGGCGGTGCAGCTATGGACGCAGGCATCAAGGAAGGCGACGTGATTGTGAAGCTCAATGGCGCTGAGGTGAAAAACAGCGGTGAAATGCAAGAGGAAATGAGCAAGTTGCGTCCTGGCGACAAAGCCACTATCCAATACTATCGCGACAATAAACTCAAAACCACTACCGTTACTTTCAAGAACGACCAAGGCACCACAAGCATCACCAAGAGCAGCGACTTCACTTCACTGGGCTGCGCATTCATGGCACTGACCAGCAAGGAGAAGGAGGATCTCGATATCACCAACGGTGTGAAGGTGACTGGATTGAAGGACGGCAAGTTTAAAGCTAACGGCATCAAGAACGGCCTTGTAATCACAGCCATCAACGACCAGAGCGTGAACAGCAGCGATGATGTGGAAGAAATCTACAATTCAATCATGCAATCAAAAGACACCGACAAGGTGATGCTGATTAAAGGTTTCTACGAAACTGGACGTAAAGTATATATCGCCGTAAATATTGCAGACGATGAAAAATAATTAAAACACTCAGACATAGGCACTGTAAACGCCGGGGTTCACCGCCTCGGCGTTTCTTTTTATATTCGGGATAAAAAAACTTAAAAAAGTCCCATTTCATCGCATTTTTTAGGCAAAATACCAATTTGGCACAGTTTATGACACATTATATATGTAGAAGCCAACTTAACACAGGAGTGTCGAAGCACAATCTATATTTAAGAACTCGGACTAATAGAATCCAGAAAATCACAAGAAGGCTTCCTGACACGACCTTGAATAAAATGGTAACTAACAAGCAGTACCCATTACCGAGTATTGCCTTGAAAACACAACTTAGTTTTTTCATCATTAAAAATTTCATCAGAATGCGACAATTCAAAATCGGAAACTCAATCACTGTACGCGAACCTATTCTTGACACCTATTTGCAGGAAATCAGTAAAATCGATATGATTACACCCGATGAGGAAGTGGAACTTGCTCACGAAATCAAAATGGGCGACCAAAATGCTAAACAGCGGCTGATTACAGCCAACCTTCGTTTCGTGGTGTCGGTGGCTAAGCAATACCAGAACAAGGGGTTGAGTTTGTGCGATTTAATCAATGAGGGCAATATCGGGCTCATCAAAGCCGCTGAGAAATTCGACGACACTTATGGCTTCAAATTTATTTCTTATGCTGTGTGGTGGATTCGTCAGTCCATACTCCAAGCCGTGGCTGAGCAATCGCGTCTCGTGCGCTTGCCCATGAACCAAGTGGGCACACTCAACAGCATCAACAAAGCCATTACCGCCTTTGAGCAAAAGCACGAGCGCCGTCCATCGCAAGACGAACTTGCCCAGTTGCTCGACCTCTCTGTTGACAAAATACAGAGCACTATCCTCTCTGCCGGCAAATCGGTGTCGGTCGACGCTCCATTTGCCGAGCCCGACGACAGCAACAGTCTGCTCGACATTCTGCCCAACGACGACACTCCTACCACCGACTCCGGGCTCCAGCAAGAAGATCTCAGCAAGGAGGTGAGCCATTCGCTTAACCTGCTCACCAAGCGCGAGCAAGGCATCTTGCGTATGGCGTTCGGTATAGGCTGCCCGCAAAAAAGCCTCGATGAAATCGGTAACTACTACGAGCTCACACGCGAGCGCGTTCGCCAAATCAAGGAGCGCGCCATACGCCGACTGCGAGGCAGCAGAAGCGTCAACCTTATTCCTTTCATTAGTCAGTAAGGAGCGGTGGAAATACGCTAATTTTCTGTTTGACAAAATTTTCACAGGTAAATATACCTCTTAATTCAATAATTTTTAGTATCTTTGCACGCTAAAAACTCTGTTTACTAATAAATGAGACAACTTAAGATTACAAAGTCGATCACCAATCGCGAGAGCGCCTCTCTTGATAAATATCTGCAAGAGATTGGCCGTAAGGACCTTATCACTGTAGATGAAGAAGTGGAGCTCGCTCAAAAGATTAAACAAGGTGATCAGGCAGCTCTTGACAAACTTGTAAGCGCGAATCTTCGATTCGTTGTATCTGTGGCAAAGCAGTATCAAAACCAAGGATTAAGTCTCCCCGACTTGATCGACGAAGGTAACCTCGGCCTCATCAAGGCAGCCCAGAAATTCGATGAAACTCGCGGTTTCAAGTTCATCTCTTATGCAGTATGGTGGATTCGTCAATCCATTCTTCAAGCTTTGGCAGAACAGTCACGTATCGTTCGTCTGCCGCTCAACCAGGTTGGTTCGCTCAACAAAATCGGTAAAGCCCTCCAGCGATTTGAGCAAGAAAACGAACGTCGCCCATCTCCAGCCGAATTGGCTGAGCAGCTTGACGTGCCTGTTGAGAAAATTGCCGACACCATGAAGGTGTCAGGTCGCCATGTATCTGTTGATGCTCCATTCGTTGATGGCGAAGACAATAGCCTCCTCGATGTGCTTCCAAACGAAGATTCGCCAATGGCAGACTCTTCCCTCACCCAGGAATCACTCTCTAAGGAAGTGAACCGCGCCCTCGAACAACTCAACCCACGCGAACGCGACATTCTCAAAATGTTCTTCGGCATCGGTTGCCAAGAAATGACACTTGAAGAAATTGGTGCTAAGTTCGACCTCACTCGCGAACGTGTACGCCAAATTAAAGAGAAAGCCATACGTCGCCTCAAAGGCCAAAAGAGTAAACTCCTCAAATCATATTTGGGTTAAAAGACACAGCATTCTCAAAAAAAGATTACCGCTCTGAAAGTTCCCACACTTTCGGAGCGGCTTTTTTTTAGGTGATTATTGCTGCTGTTAACCTTTAATCAACTGTGGTTATGGCTTAGTGGATAAATACTGGGGGCACTGAAACAAAAAACATAAAAAACAGCCTTTTAGCGATGCCAGTGCTTCGCACCAGTCGTTAGTGCTGTGGCATGTCTGATTTCAAGCTGGGGCTTGAATCAGCCACACCACACCCCTAACGCCGCCCTCTTACGAGGTCGGTGGCATCGCCAAAAGGATAAAAACCACTCGCCTTCGGCGAAAAACCAAACCCGGTAGAGACGTGATACTTTACGTTCGCCCATGATTGTGATACTGTATTGAATATCAGCCATTTGTCGCGGATGCGAAGTATCGAAAGCACTGAAAAAGTAAAACCAACTTTCAGATTGAAAGTTAATAACGGAGAAATAGGCGTTTTATCCTTCTTTTTCTGTCTATCATAGCCTTATTGAGGCGATTTGTGGAAAGAAAAGTAATAAATCGTAAGCATTTTTCGTTTTAGTCTTTAAAAAACAGGACTTTTTCAGTGCTCTCGAAGTATCGCGTCCCTACCATGCAAAATTGGAAATTATGCGAAAATAAAAACCGGTGCATTAGGCTTTTGCTGATGCACCGGTTTTGTGTATGGGTTAATAGCTTTGTGGGCTATTATGGTTTTGCTTCGTAGTAGGGGATGCCTACGAGCTTGATGTCGAACACCAAAGTGGAGTAGCCCTTAATGGTGCCGTAGTCGTAGATACCGTAGCCTTGGGTGTGAGGCACCACCACGCGGCAGCTGTCGCCAATGTGCATTTTGGTGATGGCGATAGGCCAACCGCTTACCACACCGGTGAGTTTGGTGCGGAAAATGCTGTCGCCGTACTGAGTGGTCAGGTTGAACGAAGAATCCTTAGGAGTGCCGTCGTACATGGTGAGGCGATATTTCACATCGACCGTAGAGGAGTAGAGCGGCGAGAGATTCTCGGCGGTCTTGGCGGGGTCGTTGTACCAGTGCACCAGCACTTGGGCGTTAGCGTCCCACGGAGCCACAATCAGCTTGTAGTAGGGGTTGCCGTTAGCGTCCTTCAGTTGCATCTGCTCTTGGTAGAATTTCAGGTTGGCATCGCGCCAAGTGGTGTCGATGTCGCTGTTGCTGTCTACACAAGATGTGAGCACTGCGCCGATGAGCAACGCCAGCATTATGAATAAAGGGAATTTCTTCATTTATTGATGTGTTAAAAAATTGATGTTACACAAGTTTCTTCAACAAATTGTTGAGGCTACATTCACGACTAATCATAGTGTGAAGTTCGTCGATTGACACGCGCTGCTGTTCCATAGTTTCGCGGTCGCGCACGGTCACGGTGTTGTCTTCGAGCGTCTGACCATCTACGGTGATACAGTAAGGAGTGCCGATAGCGTCCATGCGGCGGTAGCGCTTACCCACAGAGTCCTTCTCGTCGTAGCGGCAAGCAAAGTCGAACTTCAGGATGTTCATGATTTCGTGGGCCTTTTCTGGCAGACCGTCCTTCTTCACCAATGGGAGGATAGCGCACTTCACAGGAGCCAAAGCCTTAGGCAAGTGGAGCACGACGCGGGTGTCGCCACCTTCGAGCTGCTGCTCGTCGTAGCTTGAGCAAAGCACAGAAAGGAACATACGGTCAACGCCGATAGAGGTTTCGATTACATAAGGAGTGTAGCTCTTGTTGAGTTCAGGGTCGAAGTATTGGATTTTCTTCTTAGAGAACTTCTCGTGCTGGCTCAAGTCGAAGTCGGTGCGGCTGTGAATACCTTCCACCTCCTTAAAGCCGAATGGCATCTGGAATTCGATGTCGGTAGCGGCGTTGGCGTAGTGAGCAAGTTTCTCGTGGTCGTGGAAGCGATACTTCTCGTCGCCCATGCCCAGAGCCTTGTGCCACTTCAGACGCGCTTCTTTCCACTTCTTGAACCATTCGAGTTCATCGCCAGGACGCACGAAGAATTGCATTTCCATCTGCTCAAATTCACGCATACGGAAAATGAACTGGCGAGCCACAATCTCGTTGCGGAAAGCCTTACCGATTTGAGCGATACCGAAAGGAATACGCATACGGCCAGTCTTTTGCACGTTGAGGAAGTTGACAAAGATACCTTGCGCAGTTTCGGGGCGGAGGTAAACGTCCATAGTGGAATCGGCGCTTGAGCCCATTTGAGTCTTGAACATGAGGTTGAACTGACGCACGTCGGTCCAGTTCTTAGTGCCAGAAATTGGGTCAACGATACCGTAGTCCTCGATGATTTGACGAAGTTCCTTGAGGTCGTTGGCGTTCATTGCGTCGCTGTAGCGCTGGTGAAGCACATCGCGCTTGCTTTGATGCTCAAGCACGCGAGGGTTGGTTTGACGGAACATGGCTTCGTCGAAACTTTCGCCGAAACGCTTAGCAGCCTTAGCCACTTCCTTGTTGATTTTATCGTCGAATTTTGCGATTTCGTCTTCAATCAGCACATCAGCGCGGTAGCGTTTTTTCGAGTCGCGGTTGTCGATCAAAGGGTCGTTGAAAGCGTCAACGTGTCCGCTTGCCTTCCAGATAGTGGGGTGCATGAAGATAGCCGAATCGATACCCACAATGTTTTCGTGGAGCAGGGTCATAGCTTCCCACCAATAGCGCTTAATGTTGTTTTTCATCTCCACACCGTTTTGGCCATAGTCGTAAACAGCACCGAGGCCATCGTAGATTTCACTTGAAGGGAACACGAAACCGTACTCTTTAGCGTGTGATACAATTTTTTTGAAAACGTCTTCTTGTTTTGCCATAATGTTTTTAGAATTTGTTTTGTTGCCGGACCCGGGTAGCCGGGCTAAACAGAGTAATATGTTAGTTGTGATAACGGCACAGTGCCGCTATTAACTCGCAAAGTTATAGTAAAAACCGCTAACCACCAATTTCATGGCTCTGCTTTTGGCAGATGTTGGTAATATTTAACTTTTCGCCATAGGATTTGATGTGATTGGGTGTGGGGGTTTGGGTGATTTTTATTATCTTTGTGTGACCATTCACCGAATCCGCAAAATGAGGCGAGTGGGAATTCAAGACTATTGACTAATAACTAAACAGTATTTATAAAAAAATGAAGATTTCGGTAAAGAAAATGGCGTTGGCTATGGCTTTGGCAGCCATGCCGATGATGGGTTTTGCTGGCAATAAGGGACCTGAATGGCTCAGCAAAGCGGTGGCGTATCAAATATATCCTTCAAGTTACCAAGACAGCGATGGCGACGGCATTGGCGACATTCAAGGCATTACCAGCCGCCTCGACTATATCAAGGGGCTTGGCGTGAATGTGATTTGGCTGAATCCTGTGTTTGTATCGGGGTGGTTCGACGGCGGCTACGACATCATCGACTTCTACAAGGTGGACCCACGCTTCGGCACCAACACCGACTTGGTGAAACTCATCGATGAAGCACACAAGCGCGGCATTCGCGTGCTGCTCGACCTTGTGGCTGGCCACTCCAGCGACCAGTGCCAGTGGTTCAAGGAATCGGCACAAGGCACCGACATGCGATATAGCGACTACTACATCTGGAGCAACGAAATTCCACAAAAGGAAGTGAAAATCATCGCCGAGCGCAAACTCGAAGCCGACCCAGCCGTGAGCAAACGCGGAAAATGGGTGGAAGCCGATGCTCCACGAGCAAAATATTACGAAAAGAACTACTATATGTGCCAGCCGGCACTCAACTATGGCTATGCCAACCCCAATCCAAATCACCCATGGGAGCAGTCGTGCGACGCACCCGGCCCACAGGCGGTGCGCAGAGAGTTGCGCAACATCATGGCATTCTGGATGGACAAGGGCGTGGACGGCTTTAGAGTGGATATGGCGGCATCGCTGGTGAAAGGCGACAAAGACAAGAAGGCGATAAAGGCACTTTGGGCAGAGATGCGCACTTGGATGGACGCGAAATATCCTAACCACATACTGGTGAGCGAGTGGTGCGACCCACAGGTGTCGATTCCTGCCGGCTTCAATATCGACTTTATGATACACATCGGGCAGAAATGCTATTCCACTTTGTTTTTCCCAAAAGGCACCCCATGGCAGGGCAACAACCCCAATCCTGACAAAGAATGTTACTTCGACCGTAACGGCAAAGGTAATCTGGAGAAATTCATCGATGTGTATGCCGAGAATTACGCAAAGACCAAAAACGACGGCTACATCGCCATTCCTACCGCCAACCACGACTTCCAACGCCCTAATGTGGGCAGCCGCAACACTCCAGAGCAACTGAAGGTGACAATGACCTTCTCGCTCACTATGCCAGGCGTGCCATTCATCTACTATGGCGACGAGATAGGCATGAAATATCAGATGAATTTGCCATCGAAGGAAGGCAGCCGTGAGCGCGCAGGCACACGCACCCCAATGCAGTGGACCAATGGCGCAAACGCCGGATTCTCGACCGTGAGCGATGCATCGAAACTCTATTTCCCTGTGGACACGGAAAACGGCAAACTCACCGTCGAAACACAGGAAGCCGACAAGGCGTCGATGCTCAATTATGTGCGCACCCTGCTCAAACTCCGTGCCGAAAATCCAGCACTTGGCAACGATGCCGACTGGAAGTTGCTGAACGTGAAGGGCGGCCAGGTTTACCCTATGGTGTATGTGCGCAGCGCGGCAGGTCAGAAAGTGATGGTGGCACTCAACCCCACAGCCAAGAAGCAAACCATGGCAGTGGAGGGCGAAGCCAAGAAGGTGCTTTCCACCACAGGCAAGGCGAATTTCAAGAAAGGAAAAGTGACATTAGACGCATTCTCCACACTGATTGTGGAATTGCAATAACTGAGAATAAAAGCAAAACAGCGATATAGATTTGAGAAAAACGATAAGATATACCGTTTTGACTCTGGCGATGATTGCCCTTGTGGTGGTCGGTCAGGTGGGGGTGGGGTGTAGCTCTGTCCGAAAAGGCAAACCGTCGGTGGTGGTGAGCATTCAGCCGCAGCACTATCTGCTTGAGGCCATTGCTGGTTCGAAGGTGAATGTGGTGTGCCTGCTCGACGACGAGAGCAACCCCGAAACCTACGAGCCCGGCATGAACATGATGATGGCGATAGAGCGCAGCGATGCCTACTTCACGATGGGCACCATCGGCTACGAACTTGCTATACTTACAAAGGTGAGAAGCAACAACCCCAACTTGCCCATTATCAACACCTCGAAAGGCGTGAATTTCATCGACGGTCACGATGCCGACGAGGGCGATGTGGATCCACATGTGTGGGTGTCGGTGTGCAATGCGAAAATCATTGCCGCCAACATGTATGCCGAGTTGGTGGAGCTTTACCCGAAGTGGAAGAAATACTTCACCAAGCGATACAATGCACTGCAAGCGCAGCTTGGCCAGATGGACATGGAGTTTGCCGCCCGACTGCAATCGGTGCCCGACAGCGCATTTTTAGTGTGGCACCCCACGTTGAGCTATTTTGCGCGCGACTACGATTTGCGCCAAGTGTCGCTCGACAATGGCAAAGAGCCCACCGTGAGTGATTTGCGTGCGCGCATCGACATGGCACGCAAAAGCGGCGCGGAGGTGCTGTTTCTCCAACCTCAAATCGACAGTCGCCAAGCCAGCGAACTGCTCAAAGGACTTGATGTGAAGAAAGTGACCATCAACCCCATGAGCAAGCATCTTGACGAAGAATTGACAAAGATAGTGGACGCGTTGGCTCCACCAGTAAAGCAAAAGTAGGGCATACACTCTCTATGGAAAAATCCTGTATCATATCGATAAACGACGTGTGGCACACGTTTGGTGAGAAAATGGTGCTGCAAGATGTGAATCTCACCGTGAACGAAGGCGATTTCGTGGCAATAACGGGACCGAACGGTGGCGGAAAAACCACCATTCTCCGCCTGATATTGCATCTGCTCAAACCCACTAAGGGCAGCGTGCTCTACTTTGAGGGCGGAAAACAGGTGGAAAGGCTAAAATTCGGCTATCTGCCCCAGAAAAACGCCATCGACAGCCAATTTCCCATCACCGTGGAAGAAGTGATAGCGTCGGGGCTGATGACCAGCCCATTTCGCCGCACCACGGCAGAGGATAGGCAACTGGTGGACGACACCATCAAACTGGTGCGGCTCGACGAGGTGCGCAGTCACGCCATCGGCAAACTTTCGGGCGGTCAGCTCCAGCGCGCATTGCTTGGACGCGCCATCATCTCCAAACCCTCAGTGCTGGTGCTCGACGAGCCATTGAGCTACATCGACAAGCAATTTGAGGCGCACCTCTATCAAATAGTGGAAACGCTCGCAGCCACCACCACCATCATACTGGTGAGCCACGAAATGAGCGTGATTTCGGGTATGGCAAACCGCCATATCATAGTGGCAGGAGGCAAAATCCACGAGTGTGTGGCGCACCACCATTTCGTAAAATCGGAGTGCGAGTAAACCCAAATCGGTCATTAGGCCGTGTAAGGATTTTATAGATTACTTCTTGCGTTCTTTCGGCTTTTATAAGATGCCTTTCGCTTGTTTTTAATTCGTAATAGCTCGCTATCACTCATTAAAAGACAAACAAAATTCATTCTTCTAAAACTCCGAAATACCACAAGCCCTAATGACCGATTTGGGTAAAACGCTCACACAGAGTGGTCTTTAACTTTTTTGCAATTTTTTTGCACAAAACCCTTGAATTGTGCAATATTCTGATTATCTTTGCGATTGATAGTTAACTTGATTAACCCGATTTCGGTTTAACCATAAGAAAAACGTTACCAGTTAATTTATATTTAGGATATATAGGAATATGACGAAGGTAAAAGGGGTTCTGAAGAAAGATGGAAAAGAGCTTACCGCTCTTCGGAAATGTGTGGAAACCCAAATAGGACATTCTATAAAAAACTCATCCGATTTTGCGGAATTGTCGGACACCATACAAAATGAAATCCGCGAATACGTTTCGGTGAACACGCTGAAGCGCATTTGGAATTATATCAACGACGGTAATGTGCCAAGCAACTCCACATTATCTATCCTTTCACGCTATGTGGGCTTTAACGATTGGGAATCGTTTCTCACCAATCTCGACCGCACCGCCACTTCGCAGGAGTTTATCGGCGATGGCATTCGTTGCGATATGCTCAACGAGGACGACCGTGTGGAAGTGACTTGGACACCAAACCGTAAAATAGTGATTCGCTACACAGGCGAGAACTGTTTTGTGGTGGAGGAATCGGTCAATTCAAAATTGGCGGTGGGCGACACCTTCAGGTGTATGTGTATGTTTAATCAGCAGCCGCTGTTTCTCGACGAGCTCATTCACGAGGGTTTCGATAAGCCCATGAGCTACATTTGCGGCAAGAAAGGCGGCGTGAATGTGGAGCTCCCCCCCCCCCCCCCCC
>OJAM01000038.1_pt1 | contig 59854 bp, 55 predicted proteins | sample 1589071 | NCBI WGS metagenome assembly OJAM01 (sample SAMN03283243) | human gut metagenome | biome: human-associated habitat; material: feces | host: Homo sapiens | place: Peru | collected 2012
TCTGCCGGATATCCGGCAGCGCCGCTCTGCGCCGCTGCCGAAAACATTATAGTATATTTCCGGCACGGAATCAATTCCAATTACCCTGGAGGCATCCCATGAAGTTTATTGATGAAAAGGGCCGGCTGTTCGGCAAGATCAGTGTGATCGACGTGGTGGTGGTGCTGCTGGTGATCGTGCTGGCGGCACTGGTGCTGGGCGCGCTGGCCATTTTTACGGACATCTTTAAGAAGGACACACCGGCCGACAAGCCGGATAATCCCGCGGTGACGCAGCCGGACGACACCCAGACGCCGGATGACGCCCAGACCCCGGACAGCGGAGACGGGCAGACCGGCGATACCGCGCCGGACGATGCCCAGCAGCCCACCGGCAACAAGACGGTGGATACCATCACCACCGACGCCACGCCCTACCAGTCCGGCGGCGTGTATGTGGTGGGCAGCAGCGGCTTTGAAATGTACAACTATGTGGACAGCCTGGCCAAGAGCTACGCGGACATCGTGACATCCGTGGCCGATCAGCTGTCCGGCGTCAGCACGGTGTATACGCTGGCGGTGCCGCTGTCCAGCGGCATCACCCTGCCGGACGCGCTGTACAGCGACATCCCCGGCAGCGACCAGGCCCAGGCGGAGAAGAATATTCTGGCCGCCATGGGGAACAATGTGAAAACGGTGCCCCTTCACGACGTGCTGATGTCCCACCGCAGCGAGTATATCTACTTCCGGACGGATCACCACTGGACGGCGCTGGGCGCCTACTACGCCTACCGGGAGTTCTGCGGCGTCAAGGGCATCACGCCCCACAGCCTGTCGGAGTATGAGGTCAGTCAGTTTGACGGCTTCCTGGGCTCGTTCTACAACGACGGCGGCAAGCCCGAGGCCATGTACGCCGATCCCGACACCGTCACGGCGTACCACCCCACCAGCACCGAGGCCCGGATGCAGTACGGCAAGACGGCGGACAGCCTGACGCCCGGCAAGGTCATCTATGACGAGTCCGATGCCGCCGCCGGCCTGAAGTACGGCACGTTCATCATGGGCGACAACCCCTACACCGTCATCGAGAACCCCGACCTGTCCGACGGCTCCAAGTGCGTGGTGGTGAAGGAATCCTTCGGCAACGCCTTCGTGCCGTTCCTGGTGGATCACTACCAGACGGTGTATGTCATCGACTACCGCTATTACAGCGGCAGCGTCTCCGACTTTGCCAAGACCAATGGGGTCACGGACGTGATCTTCATCAACAACCTGTCCGCCATCCGGGGCAGCTACCAGATGGGCAAGCTGGCAGGCGTCAAGTAAACACAAGCGGATGGGGCAGGCTCGCCTGCCCCATTTTTGACCACTGAACAAAGGAGCCGACACATGGTTTTCAGCAGTACCACGTTCCTGCTGGCGTTTCTGCCGCTGGTGGGTATTCTGTACTTCCTATGCCCCCGGAAGCTGCGCAATGCGCTGCTTCTGGTGTTCAGCCTGCTGTTTTACGGCTGGGGCGAGCCGAAATATATCCTGATCATGCTGTTTTCCACGGTGTTCGACTACTGCAACGGCCTGGCCATCGGTCATTTCCGCGCCGTGGACAAGCCCCGGGGGGCCAAGGCGGTGCTTGTCGTTTCCGTGGTGGGGAACCTGGGCATCCTGGGTTTTTTCAAGTACACGGATTTCGCCATCGCCAACCTCAACGGCCTGCTGGGCACGGCCATCCCCGCCCTGGGGCTGCTGCTGCCCATCGGCATCTCGTTCTACACGTTCCAGACCATGAGCTACACCATCGACGTGTACCGGGGACTGGTGCCGCCCCAGCGGAATATCATCGACTTCGGCGCGTATGTGACGCTGTTCCCCCAACTGATCGCCGGGCCCATCGTGCAGTACAAGACGGTGGCCTACGATCTGGAGCACCGGCGGGAGAATCTGACGGAGGCCAGCGAGGGCTTGCAGCGGCTGGTGATCGGCCTGGGCAAGAAGGTGCTCATCGCCAACCAGATGGGCGCCATCTGGGAGGAGATCGCCGCCATGTCCGACCCCACGGCGGCCACGGCGTGGCTGGGCGCCATCGCCTACACATTCCAGATCTACTTCGACTTCTCCGGCTATTCGGACATGGCCATCGGTCTGGGGCATTTCTTCGGGTTCCACTTTCTGGAGAACTTCAACTACCCCTACGAGTCCCGCTCCGTCACCGAATTCTGGCGGCGGTGGCACATCAGCCTGTCCACATGGTTCCGGGAGTACGTCTATATCCCGCTGGGCGGCAACCGCAAGGGCAAGGGGCGGCAGCTGGTCAACATCGCCATCGTCTGGCTGCTGACCGGCCTGTGGCACGGCGCCAGCTGGAACTTCGTCCTGTGGGGCGTGTACTACGCCGTGCTGCTGCTGCTGGAAAAGACGTTCCTGCTGAAGTGGCTGGATAAAGCGCCCCGGTTTGTGGGGCACGTCTACACCTGCCTGTGCTTCGTGCTGGGCTGGGTTCTGTTCGCCATTACGGATTTCGGCGCCCTGGGCGCGTATCTGGGGCACATGTTCTCCGGTGCGCTGGCCGACGGCACCACGGCCTATCTGCTGCGGTGCGACTGGCTGGTGCTGGCGCTGGCGGTGGTGGGCTGTACGTCCCTGCCCAAGCGCTTGTGGGAGAAGCGGGAGCGCGCCATGACACCGGCGCTGTCCGACGGACTGCGAACGGTGTGGGTGGCGGTCGTGCTGCTGGTGTCCATCGCCTTTCTGGTGGGCGACAGCTACAACCCGTTCCTGTATTTCCGGTTTTAAGGAGGCGGCGAAATGAAAAACACAAAGGGCCTCGCGCCGCTGATCGCCATCAGCGCCATTCTTCTGGCGCTGTCTGTGGGGAGCTTTTTCCTGACGCCGGACAGGGCGTTCTCCGAGAACGAGAACCGCTATCTGCAGCTGACGCCCAAGCTCAGCTGGGACAACATCCTGTCCGGAAAATTCATGAAGGACACAGAGAACTACACCAGCGACCAGATCATCTTCCGGGACTTCTGGACAGCCAGCCGCTCGGTCTTGCAGCGGGCGGAGGGCAAGGAGGACATCAGCGGCGCCTATCTGGGTGCGGATGGCCGCTATTTCACCAAGGTCACGGACGACAGCTTCGACTGGGCGGGGCTGAATAAGAACGCCGGGTATATCCGCTCGCTGTTCGACGCCAACCCCGGCAAGAGCTGCACGGCGCTGATCGTGCCCAGCCCGGCGGGGGTACTGCGAAGCAAGCTGCCCGCCAACGCGCCCTATTACGATGAGGACGCGGCCTTCGCGCAGCTGGGTGACGCGCTGGACGGCACGCTGCTGGACAGCCGTGAGGCGCTGGCGGCGGTAGACGACCCCTACTACCACACCGACCACCACTGGACGACCATGGGCGCGCAGGCGGCCTATGGCCTGTGGGCGCAGGCCACGGGGCATACGGCGCAGGCATACGGCCTGACGGAGGCCACGGACAGCTTCCGGGGCACACTGTACTCCAAGGTGCTGCTGCCCGACAGCGTGTATGACAAGGTGTATTACGCGCCGGAGATCACGGTGAACAGCGTGGTGTGCGACGGGGAGGACGGCGCGCTGTACGACCTGAGCGCTCTGGAGCGGAAGGACGAATATGAGCTGTTTCTGGGCGGCAACTACGGTCAGTGCGTCATCACCACCGGTGCGGAGAACGGGAAGCACCTGCTTTTGGTGAAGGACTCCTTTGCCAACTCCTTCGTGCCGTTCCTGACCGGGGATTATGAGACGATCACCATGCTGGATCTGCGGTATTTCCGGGGCAGCGTGCAGGAGCTGGCGGCGGAGGCCGACGACATTCTGGTGCTGACGGAGATCACCAACCTGGCCGCATCAGGGGAGTATTTCAAGCTGGGGAAATAAGAGGACATACCTATGACAGAGAAAGAAAACGAGCATACCGCCCCCTCCCGGCTGTTTGGCGGAGGGGCGCATCCCGCGCCGCTGCACTGGCTGTTTTTCCCGGCGGCGGTACTGTATCACGAGCTGCTGCTGCGGGCGTTCGACGCACAGTCGGTATTTTTTGACGGAGCGCTGGCGCTGATCTTACTGTTCGCCGTGGGCACGGGGCTGTTCTGGAGCCTGATCGTCAACCTGCTGCGCCGTCCCAGGGCGGCCTTCATCGTCTCCGTCACCGTTACCGCCCTGTGGTCGGTGCTGGTCTGCGTGGAGTACTGCTGCCGCAGTTACTTCAAGTCCTACTTCGCTCTGTCCTTCATCGGCAACATGGCCAGCGATGTAGTGGGCGGTTTCGGCGACACGGTCCTGCCGGATGTCGTGCTGCCCCGCCTGCCCTTTATCCTGCTGGCCTTTGTTCCGCTGGCACTGTGCATTCTGCTGCGCCGGCGCATCGTCACCGAGCAGCGCATGGGCCGCTGGTCCCTGCTGTTCCTGCTGGTCGTATGCCTGCTGTTCGGCGGCATCGGCAGCGGCCTGGCCCGCTGGGGCACCTATCACGACGCCTATACCTACAACTTCACCACCGACACCGGCGTGACCCACTTCGGGCTCAACGCCAGTGTCCGGCTGGAGATCACCTACGCCATTTTCGGGCACCCCAGCCCCCGGCTGCCGGACACAGACACGAAGACAGATGTGCCGGATGACACCCCTGTTGTCACAACGCCGGTGGTCTACGGCGAAAATACCATGAACATCGATTTTGCCGCCCTGGCAGAGAACGCCTCCAGCAGCGCCGTGGCCCGTATGTCCGACTACTTCGGCTCGCTGTCGCCCTCCAAGCAGAACGCGTACACCGGTATGTTCCAGGGCAAGAACCTCATTCTTTTCACCGCCGAGTCCTTCTCCCCTTGGTTCATCAGTGAGGAGCTGACGCCTACCCTCTACCGTCTGACCCACGAGGGCTTCGTGTTCGACAATTTCTATCAGCCCGGCTGGGGCCAATCTACCACCGGCGGCGAGTACGCGGTGATGACCGGTCTGCTCCCCACGTGGGTCAACGGCAATGTCAGCTTCTACGCCACAGCCAACAACAGTATGCCCTTTGCCCTGGGCAATCAGTTCCGGGCTCTGGGCTACACCACCGCCGCCTACCACAACAATATCTACAACTACTACCGCCGGGACAAGACCCACCCCAACCTTGGTTACGACTATCAGGGCCAGGGCAACGGTCTGCAGCTGACCGAGGACGGCAGCTGGCCCTACTCCGATCTGGAGATGATCCAGAACACCATCACGCAGTATATTGACACCTATGTACAGAACGGCACACCCTTCCACACCTACTACATGACCGTCAGCGGCCACGGCGGTTACGGCTGGGGCCACGCCATGGCCGCCAAAAACCGTGCCAAAGCTCAGGCCGCCTATCCCAACGCCTCCCCCCAGGTCCAGGCCTATGTGGCCGCCAACCTGGAGCTGGAGAACGCACTGACCTACCTGGTAAACGCGCTGGAGCAGGCCGGTATTGCCGATGACACCGTCATCTGCCTGGCCGCCGACCACTACCCCTACCTGCTGTCAGAGACAGACACGGACTATTACAACGAGCTGCGGGGCTTTACAGACTCGGAGCGTGACACCTCCCGCTACCGCAATGCGCTGATCCTCTGGTGCGGCTCCATGGACGAGCCGGTGCAGGTGGACGAGCCGTGCAGCGCTGTGGACATCGTGCCCACGCTCAGCAACCTGTTCGGACTGACCTACGACTCCCGGCTCCTGTCCGGGCGGGACATTCTGGACAAGAGCTACAACGCCTCCTCCGCCGCCGGCAGCATCCCGCTGGTGATCCTGCCCACCGCCGGCGGCAACAGCTGGGCCACCGCCGCCGGCATCTATGAGGCCTCCACCCGTACCTTTACCGCCAACCCCGGCATCACCGTGGGGGAGGATTACGTCAGCGCCATCAACGACCGCGTGTCGCTGCAATATCACTACGCCCAGCTGCTGGTGACATACGACTACTACGCCATCGCTCTGCCGCAGGAGGGACACACGCCCAACGCGCCGCAGCTCGCCCCGCCCGCCCCGGCAGAGCCGGAGAACGGCGAGGAGGGCGCGGAGACCCCCGCGCCGGACGTCTCCGGCGACACCGTACCGGAGGACGTATACACCCCGCCGGACGAGACACAGCCCGAATAATGCAAAAAAAGAAGCACCCACGGTGCTTCTTTTTTTGCATATTGGTGTTAGTGGCGTCCTACGCGGTCCCAGTCGGTGTCGCTCTCATACAGCAGGTGGATGTCCTCCATATACTGGGAATCCATGGGGTTGCTGATGGACACCGCCTCCTTGTATCGCTCCAGGGCGCGCCGGGACTTCTCCGGCGGCTGCACGGTGCCCGCGCCGGCGATGCACCCGCCGGGGCAGGCCATGCCCTCCAGCAGATACCCGTCGTACTTGCCCGTCCGGGCCTTGCGCAGCATCTGGCGGCACTGGTTCAGCCCCTCCGCCGCCACGGTCTTGACCTCCATCTCCGGGTGCAGCCGGTGGATCACATCCTCCACCGCCTTGGCCACGCCGCCGCCGGCGGCGAAGCCCACGCCCGGCGCGCTGGCCTCGTAGTGGGAGGGCAGGTCGGGGATCTGGGAGAAGTCGATGTTCTTGGCCTCAAACATGCCTCGCAGCTCCTCGAAGGTGATGACGAAGTCCACGTCGCTGCGGACGCTGCGGCGGCTGGCCTCCAGCTTCTTGGCGGCGCAGGGGCCGATGAACACGACGCGGCAGCCGGGACGCCGCCGCTTCTGCAGCCGCGCCGTCAGCACCATGGGCGTCATGGTCATGGAGATATACGGCGCGAAGCCGGGGAACTCCTTCTTGGCCATCACCGACCACGCCGGGCAGCAGGAGGTGGCCATGAACGGCTGCTTTTCCGGCACCATCCGCAGGAATTCCTCCGCTTCCTCCACCGCGCACAGGTCGGCGCCCACGGCGACCTCCTCCAGCGCGGCGAAGCCCAGCTGCTTCATGGCGGCCTTGATCTGTCCCGGCGTCACGTTGTCGCCGAACTGACCCCAGAAGGCCGGCGCGATCACCGCCACCACCTCGTCGCCTTGACGGATGGCGTGGATCAGCTGGAACAGCTGTCCCTTGTCCACAATGGCGCCGAAGGGGCAGTTCACCAGGCACATGCCGCAGCTGACGCACTTGTCATAGTTGATCCGGGCCCGGCCGTGGTCGTCCTTGCCGATGGCGTCCATGCCGCAGGCCTCCTGGCAGGGGCGGAAGAATTTGATGATGGCCTGATAGGAGCAGGCCGCCTTGCACTTGCCGCACTTGATGCACTTGGTCTGGTCGATGTGGGCCTGGCCGTGCTCAAAATAGATGGCCCCCTTGGGACAGGCGTGGGAGCAGTGACGGGCCAAGCACCCCTGGCAGGCGTTGGTGACCTCGTAATGAGTGTCGGGACAGGCGTGGCAGGCATACTTGATGATATTGATCAGTGGGGGATCGTAATACTTCTCGGCAATGGCGCTCTCCTCCACACCGTCAGACAGCAGCGTGTGTTCGGACACATCCCGCAGAGGAAGTCCCATGGCCAGACGAATGCGCTCGCCAACAATGGCCCGCTCCAGAAAGATGGACTCGCGGACGGTGCCTACCTCGCCGGGCATCAGCTCATAGGGCAGCTTCTCCAGCCGGGTATAATAGTCCCCGCCCTCGTATGCCAGCTTCGCCACCTCGGCGAACACCTTCTTGCGCATGTCGGTGATGGTGCACTGTAAATTTCTCATGTCTTTTGTTCCCTTTATCCTCGTTAAAAAATCCGTTAAGAACCATTGACATACAGGCAACGGTCTTTTCTCGGACTTATTATAATAAAAAGTGAAAAAAAAGACAATAGGTATGAGGCAAATTTTTCTCGCACACTGAAAATTTATTATCGGCAGATCTGAAAAAAGGGACCCGCAGCGGATTGCTCTGCTGCGAGTCCCTTTCGTCTATATGCCCGCCCGGCACGTTACCGGGCGGCAGAGGGTCACTGAATCTGGATGGTGGAGTTCTGGGGCAGCTGCTTGTGCTCCTTCTTGGGGATAGACAGCTGCAGAATGCCGTTTTCAAACTTGGCGGCCACCTCGCCGGCCTCCACGTCCTCGCCTACATAGAAGCTGCGGCTGCAAGCACCGGCATAGCGCTCCTGGCGGATATACTTGCCCTTCTTGTCGCTCTCGTCCTTGTCCAGGCCCTTGGACGCCTGGATGGTCAGATAGCCGTTCTTCAGCTCCACATTGACCTCATCCTTCTTGAAGCCGGGCAGATCGATATCCAGCTCGTAGCTGTCCGCGGTCTCCCGCACATCGGTCTTCATCAGGTTCTTGCTGTGCTTGCCGTACAGCGGGTCGTGACGCTGGGGCATTACCATCATACCGAAGGGATCAGTAAAGAAATCATCAAACAGGTTCTCACCAAAAATGCTAGGCAACATAAGTCATACCTCCATTCAATTTCCGGGCGGCCTACGGGCCGCACCGCCGAACTTTTGTTACCGTACATACAACGTTCTTTGTGTCTCCCCGGAGGACCTCTCACGGTCCTCTCTCAAGGAACAACTATATCATAGCACGCTTTTTAGCACTGTCAATAGGAGAGTGCTAATGTTCACAAAGTATGTAATGTTTGTTCACAAAATATACGATTTCTGCCCCGCCCAAGCCGGACGGGGCAGAAATTATACGGTTTTCTCCCCGGTGAGTACCTCCAGGGCCTGGGGTGTGTCCACGTCCGTCAGCTCCCGGGGGGAAGCCTCCACCAGCAGCAGCCGGTCCTCATGCCGCCGGATCACAGCGCTGCCGCCGTGGTCCCCCTCCAGAGCCAGCAGCTCCGGAAACAGGCTGGCCGGGAACAGGCAGGGGTTCCCCCGGACGCCGTCGTGGCCCAGGGCCACCAGTCGGTCCGGATGGCTGCGGTAGACCTCTACCAACCGCTCCACACTGTCCCGCCGCAGCAGCGGTTGATCCGACACCTGAAACAGCACCGCATCCATGTCCTGCATATGCGCCATACCCAGAGCGATGGTATGGCTGAGTCCCAGGTCGGGCCGGGAATTCTCCACCGGCAGAAAGCCCATCTCCCGGGCCAGCTCCATGCCTTGAGGGTACTGGGTCACCACCGCCACCCGGGTAAAGTACGACGCGGGCACAGCCTCCAGGGCACGGCGCAGCAGGGTCTTTCCCTCCACCCGGGCGTCCAGCTTGTTGCTGCCGAAGCGGCGGGCATTTCCCGCTGCCATGACAATGCATCCAATTTTCATAGGATCACATCCGTTCCTTCTTGTTATTTGCTCCTATCTATTTTCACCGACGCGCCGCCGGGCCATACGCCCCCACGCCGGTATATGCTCCACCCGCATTATAAGCAGCGCCTGTGCCCCCTGTCAAGCCATCCCCTCAAGGGGACATAGGCCCCGTGAGCCCCGCGATAGGAAATGCACTGTCATTGGGGCGCGGCATAAGAATCTTTTTCTGTAAACCGAATTTACTCTTTTCAAGTGTGAATTCCTATGATATAATCAGTTGATTTAAGGAAGGGAGGTCCCTTATGGAATATATCACCCACAGTCCGGCCGAGACCGAGGAACTGGGCTGCCGCCTGGGGCGGACCCTGCGGCCCGGCACAGTGGTGGCGTATTTCGGCGGCCTGGGCATGGGCAAGACCGCCTTTACCCGGGGGCTTGCCCAGGGGCTGGGCTGCCGGGGCCGGGTCACCAGTCCTACCTTTACCATTGTCAACGAGTATGATGGCCCCACTCCCCTGTTCCACTTCGACATGTACCGCCTGCCCGACGCCGATGCTCTGTTTGACATCGGCTGGGAGGATTATCTGGACCGGGGCGGCGTGTGCGCCGTGGAGTGGAGTGAAAACATCCGGGACGCTCTGCCGCCGGACGCCGTCACCGTCACCATTGCCCGCTGTCCGGAAAATGACGGCTGGCGGACCATCACCATTGAAGGAGGGGAAGCACTGTGAAGATCTTAGCCATCGAAACCTCCGCCAAAAGCGTGTCCGCTGCCGTGGTGGAGGGCGGCGTTCCCCTGGCCAGTGCCTATCAGAACCGGGGCCTGACCCACAGCCGCACTCTGATGCCCCTGCTGGATGGCATGCTGTCTGCCGCCGGGCTGAAAGCGGAGGACATGGACCTGCTGGCCGTGGCCAACGGCCCGGGCAGCTTCACCGGGCTGCGCATTGGCGTATCGGCCCTGAAGGGGCTGGCCTGGGCCCTGGAAAAGCCCTGCTGCGGCGTGTCCACACTGGCCGCCATGGCCCGGAATCTTGCTCACATGGAGGGGCTCATCGTCTGCGCCATGGACGCCCGGCGCAATCAGGTATATAACGCCCTGTTCCTGGCCCATGACGGAATCCTGACCCGCCAGTGCCCGGACCGGGCCATCAGCCTTGCAGAGCTATCGGAGGAGCTGAAAAATCGCCCGGAGCCAAAATTTATAGTTGGCGACGGGGCCAAGCTGTGCTATACTTATCTGTTGGAGCAGGATATCCCCTGCCGGATGGCCCCGCCCCAGCTGGTGATGCAGAACGCCGTGGGCGTGGCCCTGGCCGCGGAGGAAATGTCTGCCAACGGCCAGACCACCACCGCCCGGGACCTGGTGCCCGTATATCTGCGGCTGAGCCAGGCCGAGCGGGAGCGCCTGGCCCGTGGCCTGAAGATCACATTGGATCAATAATTTTATATATAAAGGAGAAGCACCATGTTTAGCGAAAAAGTCCACGTCATGAACCATCCCCTGGTGGCCCACAAGCTCACCATCCTCCGGGACAAGAACACCAGCGTCAAGGATTTCCGGGAGCTGGTGTCCGAGATCGGCATGCTCATCACCTATGAGGCCACCCGTGACCTGCCGCTGACCACCAAGGTGGTGGAAACTCCCCTGTGCAAGGCGGAGCTGCCCACTCTGGCCGGTAAGAAGTTCGCCGTGGTGCCTATCCTTCGGGCAGGTCTGGGCCTGGTGGACGGTGTGCTGCGTCTGGTGCCCTCCGCCCGCGTGGGTCATATCGGCATGTTCCGGGACGAGGAAACGCTGGAGCCCCACGTCTACTTCTGCAAGATGCCCAAGGACGTGGCTGACCGCGACATCATCATCGTGGACCCCATGCTGGCCACCGGCGGCTCCGCCGATGCTGCCATCACCGAGATGAAGAAGCGCGGCTGCCACAACATCAAGCTCATGGTCCTCGTTGCTGCTCCCGAGGGCATCGAGCTCATCACCAAAAAGCACCCCGATGTTGAGCTTTACTGCGGCGCAGTCGATGAGAAGCTCAATGAGCACGGCTACATCGTCCCCGGCCTCGGCGACGCGGGCGACCGCATCTTCGGCACCAAGTAATTCAGAGCCTTTTTCAGCGCGCGGACGCTGTGGGTGCTGCGGTTTCCTATGTGCCGGAAAGCTGGCAGATTTGCCGGGAAGGCGGCATTTACCGGAGGCGTCCTCCTTTCTATCATCTTCTTGTAGTGAGGAGGTGGCTTTGTAATATGCAGATAGAGAAAAACATTGCAGCCACATTACAGCGCAAAATGAACGCGGCTGGAAAGACGAAGCTGGAATTCTCAAAGGAACTCGGCATTCCGCGTTCGACCTTTCAGGAATATCTGAAGGGGGACAAATGCCTGCGCTCGGATTCCATCGAGGAGCTTGCGAAAAGCCTCTCGATTTCACCGGCCCAGCTGATTTCAGGGCCGGAATACGCGGATGCGCGCGGATTATTCAGCGCGGACGCGCTGCTTGCGGAGCTTCAGACGCTGCACCCGCGTGCACAGGAGCTTGCAAAGGAAGCTGTTTCGCTTTTACAGACCGCGTTTCGGATTTCAGCCGAGTGGGACAAGCTGGACACGCTTTCGGCAGACCCGGTCAGCGAGGTTCCGGAATCCGTTTACCGGTACGTGCTCTACGAGGCGCACGGCCCGGCAAGAATGCTTTATGCATACGGCATTCTGGGCCAGCAGTACCTGAGCGGCTGCTGGACGACCATTGCAATCACCGCGCCCTTTTCCAACAACCGTCCCGGCGTCGTCCGGCTGACAAAACTCTGTACCGATCAGCAGCTCGAACCCATCCACATACTCGACGTGATCCACGATTTTATGGATCTCGAAACCAGACCCTTTTGAATAACAAAACGGCGGCCGATCGGCCGCCGTTTTGCATGGAATTCAACAATTGCCTGCAAGCTGCGCAGAGGCGGACAGAGTTGCCCGCCCCACGTGCAGGTGAAAAGACTCCCTCAGAATACCACGACCAGCAGCATTTTGAACTGCTCCTGACCGTAGACAGCGTGGGGATGGCGCGCGGGCATGACGATGGACTCGCCCTCGTGCAGCTCGTATGGCACGCCGTCGATGGTGATGCGGCCCGTGCCGTCGAGGCAGGTGACGAAAGCGTCGCCGCCGGATTCGTGGGTGCTGATCTCCTCGCCCTTGTCAAAGGCGAAGAGCGTCACACTCAGCACGTCGTTCTGCGCAAGGGTCTTGCTCACAACCTGACCGGGCTGATACGCGACCTGCTCTTTGAGCGTCAGAACCGTGGATTTTTCAATATTTTTAAGGCCGTACATACTGTTTCCTCCTGCTTATGATTGGATATGCTTATCATACCCGCTTTTTCGAAAATAAGCTGTCAGATTTCCAGCATAGTTTTTTTTAATCCTGTTGCCTTTTTTGAGAATGTATGCTAAAATAATGGCATACGTGCCAGCTGAAGAAACTGCATCACAAGGGAGTACTCCCTTGTGCGGAGCAAAGCTCCGCACAAGCCGCCCTCTGACCCTGCGTTTTCTTCGGAGTCCGGGAAGCGCGAACACCGAAAAAGAGGATCAACTATGAAAAAACGACTGCTCAGCATCCTGCTCACCTTATGTATGGCGTTGAGCCTTTTGCCGGCCGTGGCCTTTGCCGAGGGCGGCGCAAAAGCCATACAGTCTGGCACAGGCAGCATCCACGGCTATGACACTTCTGGCGGCTACAGCTACATCTATTATGGCACATGGCGCAACAGCCCCATCAAATGGCGCGTTCTCGATACCAAGGCGAACACCGGCGCAGCGGACGCACTGTTTTTGCTGACGGATGAATGCCTGTACCCGCTTCCGGGCGACTTGTATGCCTGTTATATTCAATTCAATCCGGCGGATAAACCAGACAGACACCTCTGGAAGGGCAGTACGCTGCAAGGCTGGTTCAAAAACACCTTTTACAGCGGCGAAAACAGCGCCTTTACCTCCGCCGAGCGTGCGCTGATCCCTGCGACAAATCAGGAAGGCAGCATGTATACATTATCGAATCTCCACATGAGACTCCAAATATGCGCTCTGGAAGCGGAATATGTGTTCGCTCCTTCCATTCAGGATATAATGAATGCGGACTATGGGTTTACCGATCCAGCGTCGCGTATCGCGGGGCCGATCAATTCTTCGGGTCGCGGTACGCGGTATTGGCTTCGCTCATTCGAAATCAGCGAACAGCTACCGTTTATGGTTGGCGAAGATGCCAGCCTGATGGGTGATTGGGGTGATAACCCGTCTGCGGTTCGTCCTGCGATGAACCTTTCGACCGCAGGAAATAACATTCTCTTTGTCTCCGCAGCCGAGGGCGGCAAGCCTGCCGGCGGGCTGGCAGAGATCTCCGAATATACAGGAAACGAGTGGAAGCTGACGCTTTTGGACAGCTCCCGCAGCGGCTTTGCTGTGACGACCACAGATCTTTCCGCGTACACCAGAGGCGGAACGGTAAAGATTGGCTATACCGGCGCTAAGACCGGCACAAACGAATACGTTTCCGCCATGATTTTGGACGCGGCAGGCAACCCGGCGTATTATGGCCGCAGCTCTGCCGCGCTCACGGACGAAAATGGCACGGCAGAGCTCACGATCCCGGCGCTTGCTGAGGGAACATATACGCTCAAGGTCTTCAACGAGCAGTACAACGGCGATAAAATGACCGACCTCGCCAGCGCTTTCGCAGACGTTACGCTGACGGTGGAGGAAGGAGTCGAAGAGCAGTTCACCCTTACCCCCGGCGGCAGATACTATTTCGACCTTTCGGCGATGGATATTCCCGGCACGGCAAACGGCGAGCTGCCGGACAGCACCCTGCATTATGTGCCGTTTACCTATGTGGGCACGGTGGACGCTTATAAGCGCACCGGGGTCTCAGACAAGAATACAGACGCATACGAGCACAGCCTATTTATTGCGGATTATGCCGTGACCCATACCGTAAGCTGGAACGATCTGAACACACAGGGGATGATCTTCGGTAAGGCTTACACAAGCGGCGGCATTGACTATACCCTCCGCGCTCCGTCTGTTGGAAGAGATTACAAGGGCAGCGCCGAAACAAAGCGCGGTGCTCCGATCAATAATGAGTGGGACACCATTTTGGACAAGGCAAAACAGGATCATCTTGACAATACAGGCGGCTACATCAAGAACTGGAAGGACATATATAGCTTTGGACAGGAAGGATACCTTGACGCAAAAGGTTATCCTGCAGTCCGCGGGTATACTTCGGCATTTTTCTATACCTACACAGGTGCATCGAACACCGAAGCGGCCTTTGGCTACCGCCCCGTTCTTGAACTGCCGACAGGTCTTGCCGCCGACAGCCTGAAGGTGGTTACGCTGAACACGGACGGTCATATGCCCGGTGAGACTTATAACAGCATCAACATCATCGTAAAAAAGGGCGAGAGCTTCACTGCGCCCTCTGCGGAGGGGCTGCCCGTTTCCGACGACATCCCCGCTGGCACGCCGATGTGTTGGGTGGATGAAAACATAAACATCTACAAGCCCGGCGATACCGTTCCCGCAGATGTCTCGGTACTTTATGCCTTCTATGGCGGCTTCGGCCTGTTCCTTGACCGCGGCGACGTTGCAGTCGAGGTCACACCGGACAATTATACCGATATTTTCGGCGACGGGACTGCCTCCTTTGTTCTGCCAAAGGGCAGAACCTACGATGATATTTTTGAGTCTGGTAGTCTTACAGAATCGGATCGGCTGGAGATTCTAGCGACCGGCAGATATGGCGAAAACATCTTCCCGAATCTGAAGCTAAAGAATGCAGATCTGACCGCTGTGACGCTGAGCGACAGCTATATTGGACGGGATAACCCGTTCTTTATCACGCTGGACGGAAAGAATATCATCGGAAGCCTGAACGGAATTGGCCTGGCGTACTCGACGCTTTCCATTCTCGGCAACGGTACTCTGACGCTGCATGTCGCATCGAGACTCTCTGTCTACGCCCAGTATGGCGGAAACAGCGTCACTGTGACGGACGGACTGAATATTGCCAATGCGCTTTGCATAGACAGCGGTTCCCTCACCGTAACGGGCGATCCGCAGGCCGTAACGCTGCCTGACAGCTCCCGCATCGCTTTGTATATGGACGACGCTTTGCGCCTGTTCCTGGGTTCTTCGGCGCAGGACGCTGTGGAAGCTGCCCTTCCGCAGCTTTCCGCCGAGATGCAGGCGCTGTATGAGCGCTACCTTGCACGCGATCCGTCGTTTACACAAGACGAGCTTGATGCCTTGGAGAACGCACTTGCAAAGCAGTGGGCCGACACGCTTGCGCTGTTCTCCGGCAAGACCTACGTGCGCATCGCCAACGCATGGGATGTGACCTATCTGCCCGGCGCAGACGGAACGGGCGACGCGGTGACGGACATCAAGTTCTATCGCGAAGACCTTGCACTGCGCAGTGAGCCGTTCACCCGCACCGGCTATACGCAGACCGGCTGGTCCAAAGCGGACGGCGGCGAAAAGGACTATAATTTGGGCGATATCTACGCCGAAGACGCGGCGCTGACACTCTACCCCGTGTGGAATGCCAACCAGTATACCATCACATTCAATACTGACGGCGGCACGCCTGTCGATTCCATCAAGCAGGCTTACGGCACGCCTATCATCGCGCCCGCCACCCCCAGCAAGCCCGGCTATACCTTTGCCGGCTGGAATCCCGAGCTCCCCGCGACAATGCCCGCAGAAAATCTGACGGTCACCGCGCAATGGTCTCCCGATATCTATGCCATCACGTATAATCTGGACGGCGGTACGGCTTCCGGCAATCCGGACTTCTATACCGTGGAATCGTCGACCATTATGCTGAATCCGCCGACAAGAACCGGCTATACGTTTATCGGCTGGAGCGGAACTGATCTGTCTGGCAGCGACAACCTGACCGTCACCATCCCGGCGGGCAGCATCGGAAACCGCAGCTATATCGCGCACTGGTCGCTGAATATTTATTCCATTACCTATGATCTGGACGGCGGCACAGCGCTCGGCAACCCGGATTCCTATACCGTAGAATCCGCGGCAATCACGCTGAACGAGCCGACAAAGGCCGGATATGTCTTCACCGGCTGGAGCGGCACAGACCTGGTGGGCGAAGATAATCTGACTGTCACGATTCCGGCAGGCAGTATTGGCGACCGCCGCTATACGGCGCACTGGGACTTCAACCCGGCGATCATCGCCGCGCTCGATCCCACGCCGAACGCTGACTTCCTCGATGTTTCCCGTGTCGACTGGTTCTATTACGACGTGCGCTACGTCTGCGAAAACGGCCTGATGAACGGCACGTCCCGCAACCGGTTCAGCCCCTACGGCACGGCGACGCACAGACCGTGTCCAATTACGCGCTGCCCGCCATGCGCTGGGCCTGCGGCACGGGCATTCTGCAAGGCGCAAACGGCAAGCTCAACCCCTCCGGCCTCGCCACCCGCGCCCAGCTCGCAGCCATGCTGCACCGGTATCTGACAAAATAACAGCGCTGAACCACGCGGGCAGGCACAATTTGTGCCTGCCCGCATATTATTCACGAAACGTTCACAACTATCGCGTATACTGACAGAACCTGCGGCACAAAAACGCGTCTGTAGGATGACGCGGGATTTTCCCGCGTCAGAAAAAAGATTCCAAAGGAGTTCCAACATGAAAAAACTGATTGCGATGTTTCTGGCCGCTCTGACGGCACTTTCCCTGACAGCCTGCGCGGCAAAGTCTGGCGCGCAGCCGGACGCGTCGGAAATTCCCGACGCGCTGACCATCCTGAACACCGTCTGGGCAAGCTATTCCGAAGACGAAAAATTCCCTGCGGCGGGCGGCGATTATTCCGAAGACAACATGACCGATGGCCAACCCGGAAAGGTCGGCCTTGAAAACGCGTCCGATGTCGAATATCTGCTGAGCATTCCTGCATCCGTCATCGCGATGGCGGACGACGGCGCGTCGCTGTTCCATATGATGAACGGCAACACCTTCACCTGCGGTGCGCTGCGCCTGACCGATGCGGGGAAGCTGGATGAGGCGGCAAAGGAAATCCGGGACTATATCATGGCCAAGCAGTGGATGTGCGGCTTCCCGGACAAGCTGATCGTCGTTTCGGTTGACAACTATCTGATCTCGTGCTTCGGCGCGGAGGATCTCGTCAACACCTTCCGCGACAAGCTGCAGGCCGCGTATTCTGGCGCTGTTGTCATCACTGACGAGCCGATCGTGGCGTGAAATAGTTAATTTATGTAAACCGAAAGGGCCGCCATGCTGTTTTCTAGTGTTCCGTTTCTGTTTTATTTTCTCCCCGCTGTCCTGCTTGTCTACTTTCTCGTACCCAAACGGGCGAAAAACGGCGTGCTGCTCCTGTCGAGCCTTGTGTTTTACGGCTGGGGTGAGCCGCGCTATCTGCCGGTCATGCTCGTCTCCATCCTGCAAGGCTATATTTTCGGACGGCTGATCGAGCGCTTCCGCGATACCAGGCGGGCGAAGCTGTTTCTGGTCCTGTCTGTTCTCCTGAGCCTCGGGACGCTTGCGTATTTCAAGTATGCCGATTTCGTGATCGCAAACCTGAACGCGCTGACCGGGCTGTCCGCGCCGCTGCTGCGCCTTGCGCTCCCGGTCGGCATCAGCTTCTATACGTTCCAGATCCTGAGCTACACCGTGGACGTGTACCGCGGGACAGTACCAGCACAGCGGAATTTCATCGATCTTGCGGCATATATCGCCATGTTCCCGCAGCTGATCGCCGGGCCGATCGTCCGCTATTCCGATATCGCCGTGCAGCTGAAAACACGCGAACACAGCGTATCGGAGGCGGCCTCCGGCGCACGGCGCTTCATTCTGGGCCTTGCGAAAAAGATCCTGTTTGCCAATCTGCTCGGAGAGCTGGTGTCAAGCTTCCGCGCGTCCGCCGATTTGTCGGTCCTGTATTACTGGCTGGGCGCGATTGCGTTCACCCTGCAGATCTACTATGATTTCTCTGGCTACAGCGACATGGCCATCGGCCTTGGCCGGATTTTCGGATTCCGGTTTCCGGAGAACTTCCAGTACCCCTATCTGTCCGGCAGCATCACGGAATTCTGGCGGCGCTGGCATATTTCGCTCGGCTCGTGGTTCCGCGATTATCTCTATATCCCGCTTGGCGGAAACCGGAAGGGGAGCGCCCGGCAGCTGCTGAATATCCTGCTCGTCTGGCTCGCGACCGGCCTGTGGCACGGCGCGGCGTGGAATTTTGTCCTGTGGGGTCTTCTGTACGCGGTTCTGCTCACGGCGGAAAAGCTGTTTTTGCTGCGTGGACTTCAAAAGCTGCACGTGCTGAACCACGTCTATGTACTCCTGTTTGTGACGCTCGGCTTCGTACTGTTCGACGCATCCAGCGTGCAGGACGCCGCGCAGTCCATCCGCGCCATGTTCGGCGGCGGGGGCCTGCCGCTGGTCAGTGCGGAAAGCCTGTACGAGCTGCGCAGCTGCACCGTGCTGCTCCTGCTTGCCGTTGCCGGCGCAACGCCGCTGGCGAAAAGCCTGTGTGCAGCAGTCCAGCGCAGCCGAGCAGGAAAAACGGCGCTTGCGGTTCTGGAGCCGGTCGGTCTGACCGCGCTTCTGGCTGTCTGTACGGCCTTCTTGGTTGACGGCTCGTTCAATCCGTTCCTGTATTTCCGGTTTTAGAGGGGAGGCCCCATGGAAAAACGAAAGAATCTTGCAGTCGTCTGCCTGACGGCGGCGTTCCTGCTCGGATTTCTGGTCTGGAGCCTTCTGAAGCCGGATGATACGGTTTCGCAGAGTGAGCGCCGGAAGCTGGCGCAAAAGCCGGAGCTGACGGCCGCTTCTGTGCTGAACGGCACGTTTATGACGGATTTCGAATCCTATACGCTCGACCAGTTCCCGCTGCGCGACGGCTTCCGGCGGCTCAAGGCCGCTGTTCTGCTGGATATGCTGCGCGAAAAGGATAACAACGGCATCTATCTTGCAGACGGCTATGCCGCCAAGCTGGAATATCCGTTGGACGAAGCCTCTGTTCAACATGCTGCAGAGCGCTTTCAATACATCTATGAAACATATCTGGCTGGGACAGAGGTAAAAATTTATGAAGCTGTTATCCCGGATAAGGGAGCGTTTCTTGCGCGGCAGAATGGCTATCCGTCGCTTGACTACAGTGCGTTTTCCGCACTGCTTCAGAAGAATATGCCTTATGCGGAAGCAATCGACCTGATGCCAGTGCTGTCTCTGAACAGCTATTATCGTACTGATCTGCACTGGAGACAAGAGGCGATTGTGCCGGTTGCAAGTCAATTAGCAGAAGCAATGGGTGTGAAACTGTCGGAGAAATATGATACGGTGACGGCTGACGCGCCGTTCTACGGCGTTTACTGCGGACAGTCGGCTCTGCCGCTTGCCCCGGATACGCTCCGCTATCTGACGAGCGAGACGCTTCTCGGCTGCACCGTCTACGATTATGAAACGGACAGCACCGGGCCGGTCTATAATCTGCCCGCGCTGGAAGGGGAGGACCCGTACTCCGTGTTCCTCTCCGGCTCAAAATCCCTGCTCACGATCACGAACCCCAGTGCGGATACGGACCGCGAGCTTGTGATCTTCCGCGATTCGTTTGCAAGCAGCCTTGCGCCGCTTCTGACCAGCGCCTATGCGAAGATCACACTGGTCGATATCCGCTATGTGCAGCCGGAGCGGCTTGGCCGCTGGCTGACGTTCGATTCACAGGATGTCCTGTTTCTCTACAGCGTCTCCGTTCTCAATCACAGCGAAACCCTCAAATAAAAAACGCCCGGCGGCCAGTCATGGACGCCGGGCGTTTTGCGTGCGGTTCTGCAAAAACTCCTGCATAAAATGCGTTATGTCAACAATATCCGTGCGTTATGTCGTGAAAGTTCTTCGTTTTTCGCCCCTGAAAGATACTGGCAAAAAGACGTGTATTTGTCGAAATATGTGGGAAATTTGCGTGTTGACAAATCTGTTGACAGTGTGAATAACTTTTTGCGGCTTCTATTTCAAAAAAATTATGGTGAACCTTGTGCTTTATGGCTCCGGCATGGCGGACAGCATCTGTTCCAAAACGGGCAGATGCGAAGCGCTCAAGGGCGTCAGCGGCAAACGCGGCAGACCGGCCGGAATGCCCTCCAGCGCCAGCGCCTGCTTCACGGGAATCGGGTTGACCTCGCAGAAAAGCGCGTCTACAAGCCCCATCAGCGCCGTCTGGATCCGTCCCGCCTGCGCGTATTCGCCAGTCTGACAGGCGCGGACCATCTGCAGCGTCAGCTTGGGCCGTACATTGGACAAAACGGAGATCGCACCCCTCGCGCCGACCGCCATCAGCGGTACGGTCAGATCGTCGTTTCCGCTCCAGAGCGGAAGCTCCTCCGCGCAGGCGTCCAGAATGCGCATGGCCTTCGGGACGCTGCCGCTGGCCTCCTTGATCCCGCCGATGTTCGGATGCGCGCAGAGCGCACGGCACGTCTCGACCGAGACGTCCACGCCCGTGCGGCTCGGCACGTTGTAGACGATCACGGGGCAGGGGACGGTGTCGGCTGCCGCGGTATAATGCGCGATCAGCCCTGTCTGCGTACACTTGTTGTAATAGGGTGTCACCAGCAGCACGGCGTCCACGCCCATAGACGCAGCGACACGGCTCAACTGCAAGGTGTGAGCCGTGTCGTTTGTACCGGTTCCGGCGATGATTTTGCATCGTCCGGCGCAGTATTTGACTGTGTGCGCGATCAGCGCAAGCTTTTCGTTGTCCGTCATGGTGGAGGCCTCTCCGGTCGTTCCGCAGACGACGACCGCGTCGACGCCTGCGGCAAGCTGCAGATCCAGCAGCTGATTCATGACGGCAAAATCGACCGTACCCTGCTTGAACGGCGTAACGAGCGCAGTCGCGACGCCTTCAAAAACGGGCTTTTTCAAAGAATCGCTCCCTTCGGGATCATTTCCTTGTGATATATCCTTCTGCGCAAAGCAGTTCCGCCAGCAAAACAGCGCCGCCGGCTGCTCCGCGCAGGGTATTATGAGACAGGCAGACGAATTTGTAATCGTACTGCGTATCGGGGCGCAGACGGCCGATGGAGACGGCCATACCGCCCTCAAGCATACGGTCGAGCTTCGTCTGCGGACGGTCGGCTTCCTCAAAGTAATGCAGGAACTGCCTGGGAGCCGACGGCAGCTTCAATTCCTGTGCGCGGCCCGAAAACGCTGCCCAGTCTGCCTTGATCTGCTCCAGCGACGGCTTCTCGCCCTTGAACGAAACGAAGCACGCCGCCATATGACCGTCCGAAACAGGCACGCGCAGACACTGCGCGGTGATGTTGGGTTCCGTCGCATTGACGATCTTATCGCCCTCGATATGGCCCCAGAGCTTCATCGGCTCCTGCTCGGACTTTTCCTCCTCGCCGCCGATATAGGGGATCACGTTGTCGATCATTTCCGGCCATGTCTCAAATGTTCTGCCTGCGCCGGAAATTGCCTGATATGTGCAGACCAGCGCCTTTTCCACGCCGTATTTCATCAGCGGGTGCAGTGCCGGGACATAGCTTTGCAGGCTGCAATTGGATTTGACGGCGATAAAGCCGCGCTTTGTGCCGAGCCGCTTGCGCTGTGCGTCGATGATGCGGATGTGGTCGGCGTTGATCTCCGGCACGACCATCGGCACGTCGGGCGTGTGGCGGTGGGCGGAATTGTTTGATACGACCGGGCATTCGAGCTTCGCGTATTTCTCTTCCAGCGCCTTGATCTCGTCCTTTTTCATATTGACGGCGCAGAAGACAAAGTCGACCTGCCTCGCGATCTCCTCCGCGTCGGCCTCGGCGTCCATCACGATCATGGATTTGACGCTTTCCGGAATTGGTTCAGCCATATGCCATTTTCCTTCGATCGCCTGCGCGTAGGTCTTGCCTGCGCTGTGCGCGCTGGCGGACAGCACGACCGGGGTGAACCACGGGTGATTTGCCGTCAGCAGCACGAACCGCTGCCCGACCATGCCCGTTGCGCCGATGATACCAACTCTGAATTTCTCCATGATGAAAGCTCCAATCCTCAAACTCGCCGGAAAGTTCCGGTTGCATATCATTTTGGAATGTAATATAATACATTTGGTTTGTGCAGAAATAAGGTGTTCTTGCACGATGAACAAATGTCCGCGAATTCCAGCGGCCTCATCATATCATATTCATTCCTGCCTGTCAATGTGAATCGCGGAAAAAATCGGCGTATTGGAAAGGGCTGTATTTGTTGAAAACACATGATTTTTATTACGATCTGCCGGAGGAGCTGATCGCGCAGACACCGCTGGAGCGCCGCGACGCGTCCCGGCTCATGACGCTCGACCGGAAAACGGGCGAGGTCACGCACCGGCATTTTTACGACCTGCTTGAGCTTCTGCAGCCAGGAGATTGCCTGGTCATGAACAACTCCCGTGTGCTGCCCGCACGCCTGCTCGGCCATCGGGTGCCGACCGGCGGCGCGGTCGAGGTGCTGCTGCTCAAGGATCAGGGAAACGGCGTCTGGGAGTGCCTTACGAAGCCTGGCCGCAAGACGCACACCGGGACAGAGCTGTCCTTCGGAGACGGCGATCTGACGGCGACCGTAGTAGGGGAGAGGGACGACGGCAACAAGCTCGTGCAGTTCCACTATGAGGGGATCTTCCTTGAGGTGCTGGAACGGCTCGGAAAAATGCCTCTGCCGCCGTACATCAAGGAAGAATTGCAGGACGGCGAACGCTACCAGACCGTCTATTCCAAAATCAACGGCTCTGCCGCCGCACCGACAGCCGGTCTGCACTTTACGCAGGAGCTGCTGGACAAGCTCGCCGCCAAGGGCGTTAAGGAAGCGTATATCACGCTGCACGTCGGCCTCGGCACGTTCCGTCCCGTCAAGGCTGCGGAAATCACGGAGCATCATATGCACTCCGAATTCTGCATGATCTCCAGGGAAACCGCGGATATCATCAACGAAACCAAACGCGCAGGCGGGCGGATCGTCTGCGTCGGCACAACTTCCTGCCGGACGCTGGAATCTCTGGCTGACGAAAACGGGTATTTCCATGAAGCCTCCGCATGGACGGATATTTTCATCTATCCCGGCTACAAATTCAAGGCCATGGATGCGCTCATCACAAACTTCCACCTGCCGGAAAGCACGCTCGTCATGCTCGTCTCCGCATTCGCAGACCGTGAAAAGATCCTGAACGCCTACAACATCGCCGTGCAGGAACGCTACCGCTTCTTCTCCTTCGGCGATGCGATGTTCATCTCGTGATTTTGTATAAAATAACATTACTTAGATAGAATAGAATTATGCAATATTACCAATTGGTAAGCACGAAATACCATATGGTAACATTGGTTGACCGATGTTGATAAAACATTTCGGGAAGAATTGATATCGGCATAACTTTTTCGTTCAAGAAAAACGTTCATTGTTGACTTAGAAAAATAATATGGCATAATAGAATTACCGGAGCAAATGATGATGCGATTTTGAACACGGAAAAAGCGAGGAGAAGATCATGCCGGAACTTTGCAGATTTTATAACATCGTTATCAAGATGATTTTCAGCGACACTGACAAGCACCACAAGCCGCACTTTCATGTTTATTACAACGAGTACGAAGCCTCTGTTGGCGTGGATGGCGAATTGATCGCGGGAAGTCTTCCAGTCAAACAGTTGAAGCTGGTGCAGGCTTGGGCTGCCATCCACGAGGACGAACTCTATGCCGCGTGGAATAAGGCGGTGCAGAACATTCCGTTCGGCAAAATCGAACCGCTGAGATAAGGAGGAACGCTTATGTATATTTCTAACGGAATTGCGTATGCAGGGGAGCAGGAGCCAATCATCAAGGTCTGCGGCGTTCGTCCGCTGCCCGGTCATAGGCTCTGGCTCCGATTTACAACTGGCGAAGCAAAAGTTTTTGATTTTACACCCTTGCTGAAAGATGCAGGTTTTGCGCCGCTGGCCGATGAACATACCTTTGCGGGCGTCTATATTGACTACGGTGTGACTGTCTGGAATGACGGTGACATTGATATTGCGCCAGAATATTTATATCGGCATTCGAAAGAAGCGGAAGGCATCGCCTGATGGCAAGTGATTTCAACCGGAAGTACGGTGGCCATGGCTGCCGTACTTCGCTATGAAAGGGAGTAGGATCATGTGCAGTTTATTCACTTTCCCGACTCCCGTACACATCGGCGATGCGATGTTCATCTATTAAAAAGTTGAGGTAACAATGTTTAAAGTATTGAAAACAGAGGGCGCTGCCCGCAGAGGGGAATTTTCCTGTCCGCACGGGACGGTTCAGACGCCGGTTTTTATGAACGTCGGCACGCAGGCTGCGATTAAGGGCGCGCTGTCGGCTGCTGATCTGGAAACGATCGGCACGCAGGTCGAGCTGTCCAACACCTATCATCTGCATCTGCGGCCCGGAGACGAGGTCGTGCGCGATATGGGCGGCCTGCACAAATTCATGACGTGGGACGGCCCGATCCTGACGGATTCCGGCGGATTTCAGGTCTTTTCCCTGGCCGGACTCCGAAAGATCAAGGAGGAGGGCGTGACGTTCGCGTCCCATCTTGACGGCCACAGGATCTTCATGGGACCGGAGGAGAGTATGCGCATCCAGTCGAACCTCGGCTCCGATATTGCCATGGCGTTTGACGAGTGCGTGGAAAACCCCGCAAAATACCAGTATGCCAAGGCGTCCTGCGAGCGCACGGCGCGCTGGCTTGCCCGGTGCAAGGAGGCGCTTGCCCGATATAACGCTGAGCCGGACGCTGTCAATCCCGGTCAGCAGCTCTGGGGGATCAATCAGGGCGCGACGTTCAAGGATCTGCGCATCTGGCACATGAAGGAGATCGCCAAGCTCGACCTGCCGGGCTACGCCATCGGCGGTCTGGCCGTCGGCGAACCGACTGAGGTCATGTATGAGATCATTGAGGCGGTCGAGCCGTATATGCCAAAAGACAGGCCGCGTTATCTGATGGGCGTCGGCACGCCGTCGAACATCATTGAATCCGTCGCACGCGGCGTGGACTTCTTCGACTGCGTCATGCCGGCCAGAAATGCGCGCCACGCCAAGCTTTTTACATGGCAGGGGAGCATCAACCTCAAAAACGCGAAGTACACGCGCGACGACGGCCCCATTGACCTGCAGTGTGACTGTCCGGTATGCAGGCGCTACTCCCGCGCGTATCTTCATCACCTGTTCAAGGCAGAGGAGATGCTCGCCATGCGCCTGTCTGTCATGCACAATCTGTATTTCTATAATACGCTGACCCGGCGTATCCGCGACAGCCTTGACACCGGGACTTTCGGCGATTTCCGCGCGGAGTACTCGCAAAAGTTGGCGGAAAAAATATAAAACGGAAATTTATTCAGAAATCCTGTCGCGCCGACTTGAAATGTTGCCGCAGACACGATATAATAAACGAAATTCAAATATGGAGGAAAGACCATGTACCTTTTCTTAACCGCAGCGGATTCCACCGGTGCAGCAGGCGGCAGCGCGTCCATGATCCTCATGTTCGTCGTGCTGATCGCAGTGTTCTACTTCTTTATGATCCGCCCGGAAAACAAACGCAAAAAAGAAGCGCAGCAGATGCGTGACTCGCTGAAGGTCGGCGACAACATCACGACTATCGGCGGCATCATCGGCGATATCGTCTCGATCAAGGATGATTCCATCGTCATCGAAACGACCACCGACCGCGTCCGCGTTGAGTTTGCAAAGTTTGCTGTTTCCACCAACAACACGGCGGAAAAGGAAGCTGCCAAGCGGAAGGCCGCAGCTCTGGCTGCCCGCAAGGAGCAGAAGGAAAAAGAGAAGAAGGCCAAGAAGGATAAATAATTGTCTGACCCCGTACAAGGCGGCAAAAATAAAGTGTCCCCAAAAAGTTAGACAAAATTATGAACACAACCTGTTCAAGCAGCCGAAAGGGCCTGCTGCCTGCGGATCGCAGATGGCAGGCCCTTCAGCTTTGCCTTGATCCTGCGGTTGCTGCCGTGCTCCAAAGAAGCGCCCGATCACAGTCCTCTTGCGCTCTGGCGTATGGCGCCGATTGACTGCTCCTTTTGGCATTGAAAAACACCCCATTTCTTAGTACCAAGTATGTTATCATACTTGCCTAACAAATGGGGTGCTGTTCATATGCCGTGCGCACAGGGCGCCGTTCTGCGTGATTGTCAGTGCAGCGCTTCGTGCTCCTTTTGCAGCTCCTCGCGCAGCTCAAGCACGTTCCAGCCCTTATTTTCGTCCGTCAGGACGGCTTTCAGTGCAACGGGCGGGAGCTTTGCTGCGCGTATGGCCTGCAAAAACAGGTTCAACTGCGCATCTGAAAAATGCGCGAAGACGAGCAGCTCACCGGGGAAATCCTCACCGTCATAAAAGCTCTCAAAGCTGTCGAGATCGCCCGTCAGGGCGCCGACGGCGTTCAGGTACTCCCATTTTTCCACGACGCGCACCTTCGCGCCCAGCCGCATCGCGGCCATGCGCAGCTTTGCAAGCTTTTTGGCAGGGAAGTGGACAGCCAGGATCACGGGCATCATGCGCGCACCTCCTGCTTGTCCTCCCGCAGGAAGCCCGCCCACATCAGAAGCCCGGCCAGCGACCAGAAATAGGCCATCATGTACGGCTCTTCAAAGATGTTTTCAAATCCGCAATGAACGAAAACGCCGCACAGTCCGGCAAAAATCCCCGCGCACAGCGGGAACAGCCGGGACAGGCCCTGTTTTTTCTGCTGCGCCGTGCGGTAGAGCGCGCGGCAGCCGTTTGCAAGGAAGCCGAGGACGGTGATCAGGAACGCGGCGAGGCCCGTGTAGCCCATCTCGATCATGAGCTTGAGATAGTAATTATCGACGTAGAAATACTCCTGATGGTCAATGACCTGATTCTGCATGGCGACGGCTCCGCCGAACATGCCGAGGCCCACGCCGGTCGCTTTTCCGCGCTGCTCCAGAAGCGTCATCGCGACGAGCTTGCGGCCCGCGCGGCCGCCGGAGGTGTTGGCCTCCGCGAAATCGGACGTGAACAGGAAGCCGATGCGGCTGCGCACAAACGGCAGCGTACACGCGACGCACCCTGCCGCAAGCAGCAGCACCAGCAGCCGCTGGTCGACCAGCAGCACGAAGATCACAATGGCAAGCGCCAGCGCCATCCACGCGCCGCGCGACATCGTAAACAGACAGCCGAAGCACATGCAGAACGCGCAGCTCCATGCAAGCACCTGCAATCTGCGGCTCTTCGTGTAATAGGCGAGTCCTGCCGCCATCGGTGCAAACATCGTCATGAAATCGCCCATGATATTGGGGCTTCCGAAGATCGAGTAAACGCGCGTGCGCACGGAGGATTCCGAGTGCGTCATCCAGCTGGACGGGATGGGGACAGCGGCGATATACTGATAAATTCCGTGCAGCGCAATGACCGCCGCCAGAATGACCAGCGCCAGATATATCCGCATGAAATCCCGGTCGTTGTGCACCAGCCGCGTAATGAGGAAGAACCAGAGCATATACTGCACAGTCGCGCGGAAGCCGGAGATCTGGATGGAGTAATATGGCGTAACGACGTTCATGAGAACGAAGCAGACCGTAATAAACAGGCAGACCGGCAGATCGAGCGGATTGCAGCCCGTTTTGAGCGGCGTTTCGCGCCCAAGACGCTCATAGACCACATAGCCAAGCGCCAGCAGCATCAGACACTCATCCCAGCACGACGACAGGACCGGCACGGCCAGAAGATCGCGCAGCACGTAGTCGATCACGACATACATGGAAAGCGCAAATAAGATCACGCCATGCAGTCCGTCAGAGAACAGCCACGAAAACAGACGGCTGTTCTGGCCGCAGCGAACGAAAAAGCGCCAGATGCGGCAAAGAACCGAATCGTACAGACAGTCCTTCAGGCCGTGCCGCGCGGCAAGCCGCGCGTTCAGCCGCGCAAAGCGCTTCGCGCTCCAGCTCTCGCGCGTCGGCGCGTCGGACGCGGACAGCCGCCGGAGCAGCCATGCGCGCGTTTTGCTTGCGCGCCAGGTGCGGCCGAGCCACGCGAAAATCCTGCTTGAATGCGCCAGCGCCGAAAACCAGCCGCCGATGGCAAGCAGTACCCGCCACAGAAGGCTCGAAGCCAGCATTTCAGCCATCGGTGACCTCCAGCGCGGAGATCAGACCCGTCAGCTCAAATTCGCTCGTCTTGAGGATGTATTCATAGCCGACGCGGACCTCCTGCGGCCCGACCTTGTAGACATTGCCGGTAAACGATGCGCTTGCCTCGACGGTGATATACAGGCGCACGTGGCCAAGCTCGTTGTCGTACGGCTCTGTGCGCACGTCCGTAATGACGGCGGCAATCTGTTTGGAATCATTGACAAGGGCCTTATCGACCTGCGTTTTCGCATATTCTGCAATATCGGCGGAAACATCCTCAAATTCTACGGTATAAACAGCCTTTTTCTCTGTACCGGCCACAGCGGCTGCGGCTCTGCTGCCGCCGAGCTTCCAGACGACCGCCGCCAGAACTGCAACGATCAGCAGCACGACCAGCAGGTCGATCAGATTGATCTTGCCGAACAGACGGCCTTTTTCATCGATCAGTTTCATGTAGTACCTCCCAAAGAGTTTGCAGTTGATTTGCCTCATGGAATCAGATATAATATCAGGAGACATTCCTGCTTATTTTACTGTATCTTGCCGCAAGAAACAAGTGGCAATTCAAAAATGAGGGTTCCGATATGAAGGTATTGCATTTGATCTCCGGCGGTGACGTCGGCGGCGCAAAAACGCACGTGCTGTCGCTGCTGCACGGTCTTGGGAAAACGGAACAGGTGCGGCTCGTCTGCTTCCGCGAGGGAGAGTTTGCCGAAGACGCGCGGAAACTCGGCATCGATACGGTCGTCATGGAAGCGTCCGTACAGACGGCCATTGGCCGTCTTGCGCAGATGATCCGCGCCGAGGGCTTTCAGATCGTCCACTGCCACGGCGCGCGCGCGAACCTGACCGGCGCTGTCCTGCGCCGGAAAATTCAGGTGCCCATTGTCACGACCGTCCATTCCGACTACCGGCTTGACTATCTGGGCAGACCCCTGCACCGGCTGACCTACGGCACGATCAACACCGTTGCGCTGCGTATGTTTGACTATCACATCGGCGTATCCGACGCCATGGCGCAGCTGCTTATTTCACGCGGCTTTGACCCGCAGACGATGTTTGCGATCTATAATGGCATTGATTTTTCTCCCGTTGTGCCGAAGCTGGACAGGCAGGCCTATCTGCGCTCTGTCGGCATGGAGACGGCGGAGGATACCGTCGTGTTCGGCATCGCCGCCCGCCTTGATCCGGTCAAGGATGTGGGGACGCTCATCCGCGGTTTCTCCATCGCCGTAAAGACCCACCCCAATATCCGCCTGCTCATCGCGGGCGACGGCGAGCAGCGACAGACGCTGGAAAAGCTGGCCGCCGACACCTGCCCGCCCGGCAGCGTCGTGTTTGCGGGCTGGGTCACGGATATGGACAGCTTTTATCATGCGCTGGACGTTAATACACTGACGTCTCTTTCTGAGACGTTCCCGTATGCCATCACAGAGGGTGCGCGTATGCGCTGCGCGACGATCGCGTCGAATGTCGGCGGCATCCCGTATATCATCGAGCATGGCGTGACCGGCCTCCTGTTTGAGCCGCAGAACGCCGAAGCGCTCGGCGGCTGCATGGCCCGGTTGGCTGAATCTGCGGCCATGCGAGCGCAGCTCGGCGAAAATCTGTATGAAAAGGCCTCGCGCGAGTTTTCCATCAGTGCGACCGTCGGCAAGCAGATCGAAATTTACCAGACCATCCTGCGCCGCACGGCCATGCCGAAGAAAAAGAAATATGGCGTATTGATCTGCGGCGCCTACGGCAAGGGAAACGCGGGCGACGACGCGATCTTAAAGGCGATCCTTGCCCAGATGAAGGCCATCGACCGCGATATGCCGGTCTACGTCATGTCGCACGATCCTGCCGAGACGCGCCTGCGGTACCACGTCGGCTCCGTACACGTATTCGACCCCTTCCGCTTCTGGCCGCTTATGCGCAGGTGCAGGCTGTTTATCTCCGGCGGCGGGAGCCTCATTCAAAACGAAACGAGCACGCGATCCTTAAATTATTACCTCACGACCATCCGCATGGCGCATACCGCAGGCTGCCGCGTCATGATGTACGGCTGCGGCATCGGCCCTGTCAGCGGAGAGGGCAGCCGCCGCCATACCGCGCGCATTCTCAACCGCTGCGTGGATAAAATCACGCTACGCGAGGATCTTTCCCGGAAGGAGCTTTCCGACATGGGCGTGATGCAGCCGGATATCTCCGTCACGGCAGACCCGGCGCTGCTGCTGCAGCCCGCGACCACCGGTGCAGTAGACAGCTATTTCCTGAGCAATGACCTCGACCCGAACGGAAGCTATGCCATGTTCGTTCTGCGTCCGTGGAAAAATCTTTCCGGGCATTTGCAGGCAATTGTAGATGCTGCAATTTATGTCAACCAAAAGCACGGCCTGACGCCGGTTTTCGTCGCTCTTGAGCCGACGCGTGACCTTGAGATTAACCGGCAGGCCGCCGGAATGCTGTCCTGCCGGTCATTCGTGCTGCCCGCCCCGCGCGACGAGCAGCTGACCATCGGCATGATGCAGAAAATGCGCGTGATCGTCTCCATGCGGCTGCACGCGTTGATCTTTGCCTCGTCTGTCGGCGCGCCGCTGGCCGCGATCTCGTATGACCCGAAGGTCACCGGCTTCATGGCCTATCTCGGCCAGAAGCACTGCATGGAGCTGGACGACGTGACGAAGGACAGTCTGTGCGCCCTGATTGACGACGCCATGCAGACGGCACAGCCGTATTCGACTGACCGCCTGCGCCGCCTTGCGGCAGAAAATGAAGAAGCGGCGCGCAAGCTGCTGGAGGAGACCATATGAGAAAAATCGTTTGCCTTGCCACCTCCCCGTGGTACCCCATCCCGACGCGCAAGCAGCAGGTCATGAGCCGCATCCCGGACGCAGAAATTCTCTATTTTGACCCGTCTATCACCTATATCGCACCTATGAAGGACAAGGCTGCACAGCCGGGACTGACGAATTATAAAAAAGCGGGCGTTCACCCGCAGGAGAACATCACGGTTTATGCTCTGCCGCCGGTTCTGCCATTCTTTTATAAGTTCCGCTGGATAAACAGGCTGAACCAGCGGAAAATTGCCCGCTTCGTTCGCGAAAAAATGCGGGAGCACGGATTTGAGGACGCTGTTTTGTGGGTCTATTCGCCCGTCACAGCCGATCTTGTCGATCTGGTCCCACATAAGGCGCTGGTCTACGACTGCGTCGACCGGCATTCGGCCTACGGCGGACTCATGGACCCGGCGCTCGTCGACGCGATGGAGCTGGAGCTCGCGAAAAAAGCGGATCACGTCTTTGCCACCGCTGACGCGCTGGCTGACCGCCTGCGTACCGTGCAGCCGAAGACGGATATGATCCCGAACGGTGCAAATTTTGAGCGCTTCGTGCAGGCCGCACAGCCGCAGCCGCTCCCGGACGATATGCAGGGCATTCCGCACCCGATTTTCGGCTTCGTCGGCGCGCTGCAAAGCTGCATTGAGTATGGCTATCTCGAAGCCGCAGCAGAGGCTCGTCCGGACTGGAGCTTTGTCCTGATCGGCAAGGAAAAGCCCGGTGTCGACCTGTCTGCACTCCACGCCATGCCGAACGTGCATTTCCTCGGCCTCAAGCCGAACGAGCAGCTGCCGCAGTATCTGGCGCACTTTGACGCCTGCCTGAACCTGTTTGCGAAAAGCGACCTCAGCAAGGACGTGAGCCCGCTGAAATTCTATGAATATCTGGCCACGGGCCGACCCATCATCTCGACGAAGCAGCCGGATCAGATCCTCCAATATGCGCCGCTCATCGAGATCGCCGACAGCCAGGAGGAATTCATCTCCGCCTGCGAAAAATCGTGCTCTGATACCGCGCCGGAGCAAATCGATGCCCGCATTGAGGCAGGCCGCGCCTGTTCTTGGGATAGCCGTGTTGCGCAGATGTGCGGCATTCTGGAAGGACAGGGGATTTTATGAAGAAAAAATTGCTTATCACCGGCTTTGACCCGTTCGGCGGAGAACAGGTCAACCCCGCATTCGAGGCCGTGCGGCTGCTGCCGGATGAAATCGCGGGACTTGAATTATGTAAACTAGAAATCCCAACTGAATTTATCAAAAGCGGCGTGATCCTGAAAGACGCGCTTCGCGCGGTGCATCCCAACGCAGTCCTTTGCGTGGGACAGGCCGGGGGCCGCACAGCCGTCACGCCGGAACGCGTAGCGATCAACCTGATGGACGCCCGCATTCCGGACAACGCCGGGTATCAGCCGATCGATACGCCCGTCGTGCCGGATGGCCCCGCCGCATTTTTTTCCACGCTGCCCGTCAAGGCAATTGCAGCCCGGATACAAAGCGACGGTCTGCCCGCTGCGGTATCCAATACCGCTGGTACATACGTGTGCAACAGCCTTCTGTATACGCTGCTGCATACGGCGGCGCTCGAATATCCCGGCCTGCGCGGCGGCTTTCTCCATGTGCCCTATGCCGCGGAGCAGCTTTCCGGCAAACCGGTCGGCACCTTCGGCATGCCCCTGCCCGATATCGCTCGCGCCTTGACCCGCGCCGTCGAGGCGATTTCCGAAAACCTGTAAGAATAGCAAAATGACCACCGGCTGTATGCGCTTACGCATATGGCCGGTGGTTTTCTTTATACAATAAAAAAACAAAATCGCAACCCAGCGATAGCGGTTGCGATTTTGAACGAAGAAAGACCTTTGCTGTCGAGGTGGACGCGCTTGCGCGGTCACCTGGCATCCAAAGGTCATTTCTGAGTGGCACCCCAGAGACGATTCGAACGTCCGACCCTTCGCTTAGGAGTATGGCTTACCATGTGATACACGGTTCGGATGTAACTTCCAATATCATCCCTTACGCAGAATGACTTGTAGTAAACGAACTTTATGGTGCAAAACACCCATTCTGACGCAGTTTTATGCGTCCGTTGGGTGGTCCTATTAGCAAATTCTTAGCAAGAGGACACCCAGCCAAAGCTGATTTCTACTGCCATTCTTCACTCCCTTAGTCAAAATGACAAGGCAAATACATGGAGGTTACTATGGACAAGAAAGAGAAAAAGTCACTGCCGGAACCGCGCACATATACCGTGGAACAGATTGCGGCCATGCTCAACATTGGCCGCACAACCGCATATCAGCTCGTCAAGCAGGAGGAGTTCAGGATCGTCCGCATAGGAAATGCGATCCGCGTCTCTAAGAAATCTTTCGACGAGTGGCTGGAAAGTTTGGAATTGTGAATATTGCAAGAAACGCCGTAGGCTCAAAAAACCTATGGCGTTTTTTTATACCCATTTTGAAGGAGGCTGGCAATGAAACTGACAGAAGCAGAAAAGAGGATGGTGTTTCAGATTGAAAGTACCAATCAGAACGCCGCCCTGAATGAGATTTATATGACATGGCGCTATGCGCCGAACCCGGCAACGAAAGAAACGGCGGAAAGCCTTCTGGACAAGCTCCGTCCCCTGTCGGATCAGGAGTGCATGGATTTGATCCGCAAGGTGCAGACCGAATACCGTCTGCCGGAGAAGGCCCGCACCATCGGGGAAATGCTGGCAGAAGCCAGACAACGATCCGGGGCGCAGAAGTTATCCGGCCATGACATTATGGCTTTGGAGCGTTTCGACCCGGCGACCAGACACATGATCGTCTTTGATGTTCTTACCCATGACTCGCCTGTTGGCTGGAAGGGTGAGAAAATGCGCCTGTTCCTGACCGACACCGGATACAGCAAGGCTTTGGAAAATCAGGAAAAGGGACATATCAAAATCCGTAACCATGCGAAGGTGCTTTCCGGCGATCTCCACTATGACCATAAAGACCGTGAGAGGTAGCCGCCCCAAAATGTATCAAAATCAGCAGAAAATCTTCTGTTTCTTCCTCCGTGGCTTGCGTTCTGAACAGAGCGTGGATGTTTTCCCATGCGGGAGGCTATGGAGGCATACAGACGGGTAAACCGCTCAAAATCAACACTTTTTATTTTCACAGGAAGGAGGTGCGAAGATGGCTGTTTTTCGTATTGAAAAGACCCGTGATTATACGGTCATGTCGAACTATCACTTGAAAGATCGAACGCTGACCCTGAAATCCAAAGGGCTGCTGTCCATGATGTTGTCGCTCCCTGACGAGTGGAATTACACCACCAGAGGTCTTGCGGCGATCTGCCGGGAAGGTGTGGACAGCATCGGTGCGGCATTGAAGGAGCTGGAAAACCACGGGTATATCCGGCGCACCCAGCTTCGGGATGAAAAAGGCAAGATCACGGATACCGAGTATGTCATTTACGAAATGCCTCAGTGCGAACCGCCGTCAAGCCCAAGTACGCCTTTACCGGGTACGGCAAAGCCATATACGGAAAACCCGGATATGGGTATCCCGGATACGGCGGAACCGTGTACGGAAAACCCCGCACAATTAAATACTAATCAAACAAAGACTGATTTATCAAGTACGGAACTATCAAATCCTATCCAATCAAATCCCCCTACCCCCGCAGAGGCAAGGATGGGAACGGATCGGATGGGAGCCAGAGAATGTTATCGTGAAGTGATTTTGGATAACATCGAGTACAGCTATCTGGTGCAGGACAGCCATATCGACCGTGAGCAGCTTGACGAAATCGTTGACCTAATCGTGGATACCGTATGTTCTGCCCGCAAAGTCATCCGCATTGCCGGAGACGATTATCCGGCGGAGGTGGTAAAGTCCCGGTTTATGAAGCTGGACAGTTCCCATGTTCAGTATGTTATGGACTGCATGAAGGACAACACCACCTATGTCCGCAATATCAAGAAATATCTTCTGGCGGCGCTGTATAACGCCCCGACCACCATCAACAGCTACTATTCTTCCCTGGTGCAGCACGATATGTACGGGGACGGGCAAAGGGGGCGAGGCTAAATGCAGGAGGAAGTAACGCGGGGCGCCGTGACGCTCATTGTTGACGGAGCCAAGCTAAGTGAGCAGGTCTTTGAAAAGGCCGTCAAAAAGTTCCTGGAGGAAATCCAGAAAAGCCAGAAGCCCAAAATCTACCGCGGCAGGCAGAGTCTTAAACAGCTTGCCAGCCAGAACGTCGGTCTTGCTAATATCGAGATCAGTGACAAGAATATCAAGGCTTTCTCCCGTGTGGCGAAGAAATACCATGTGGATTTTGCCTTGAAGAAGGACACCGCCGCAGAGCAGCCCCGTTACCTGGTCTTTTTCAAAAGCCGGGACGCGGATGCCATCACAGCGGCATTTCAGGAGTTTGCCAGCCGCAAAATGAGCCGTGAGGAAAAGCCCTCCATCCGGGAACGGCTGACCCAGGCGAAGGAACAGGCGGCGGAGAAAGCGGAACACCGCACCATTGACCGGGAGAAAGTAAAGGTCAAAGATCGGAGCGTGCAGAGATGAACATGAAAAAACTGTTTTTGCTGAACCTTCCGTATCTTCTGTTTGTGTATCCCTTCGATAAGCTGGCACAGGCTTTCCGGCTTGCGCCCGGTTCTGACCTTTCCGGCAAGCTGCTCTCTGTCGGGGACGGCTTAACGGCAGCACTTTCCTCCCCGTGGCTCAGTTTCCATCCCACGGACCTGCTGATCGGCATAGCCGGTGCGGTTGTCCTTCGCATGGCGGTCTACCTGAAAGGCAAGAACGCAAAGAAGTACCGTCACGGGATCGAGTATGGTTCTGCCCGCTGGGGTACGGCGGCGGATATCGCTCCCTACATGGACAAGGACTTTTTCCAGAACATACCTATGACGCAGACGGAGCGGATCACGATGGCGAGCCGCCCAAAGCAGCCGAAGTATGCCAGAAATAAAAACATTCTGGTGATCGGCGGTTCTGGCAGCGGCAAGACGCGGTTCTTCTGTAAGCCGTCGCTGCTGCAAGCTCATTCGTCCTATGTCTGCACTGATCCGAAAGGAACCTTGCTGCCGGAGATCGGCACTTTCCTGGAACGGAAGAAATACCGTATCAAATGCCTCAACCTGATAAACTTCCGAAAATCCATGAAATACAATCCGCTGGCTTACATTCGGTCAGAGAAGGATATCTTAAAGCTGGTGAACGCACTGATTATGAACACGAAGGGCGAAGGAGAAAAATCTTCGGAAGATTTCTGGGTCAAAGCGGAACGCCTCTATTATTCCGCGCTGATCGGCTACATCTGGTACGAGGCCACGGAGGAAGAAAAGAACTTCATCACGCTTCTGGACCTTATCAATGCCAGTGAAGCCAGAGAGGATGACGAGACTTATCAAAGCCCGGTGGACCTGCTTTTTTCTCAGTTGGAGGAACGGGAGCCGGACCACTTCGCCGTCAAGCAGTACCGCAAATTCAAGATGGCGGCAGGCAAAACCTTAAAATCCATTCTCATTTCCTGCGGCGCCCGGCTTGCTCCCTTCGACATCAAGGAGCTGCGGGATCTGATGGAATATGACGAACTGGAACTGGATACCCTGGGCGACCAAAAGACGGCGCTGTTTGTGATCCTTTCGGATACGGACAGCACTTTCAATTTCGTGGCCGCCCTCATGTATAGTCAGCTTTTCAATCTGCTCTGCGACAAGGCGGATGACTTCTACGGCGGGCGGCTGCCTGTCCATGTCCGTCTGATCCTGGACGAGTTTGCCAACATCGGCCAGATACCGAACTTCGATAAGCTGATTGCCACCATCCGAAGCCGTGAGATATCGGCTTCTATTATTTTGCAGTCGCAGAGCCAGCTAAAGACCATCTACAAGGACGCGGCAGATACCATCGTCGGTAACTGTGACAGCACCTTGTTTTTGGGAGGCAAAGAGAAATCCACGCTCAAGGAAATTTCGGAGCTGCTGGGGAAAGAGACGATTGATCTCTATAACCAGTCCGAAAACCGGGGCAGCCAGGTTTCCCATGGCCTCAGTTATCAGAAATTAGGAAAGGAGTTGATGACCCAGGACGAATTGGCAGTGATGGACGGCGGCAAGTGTATCTTCATGCTGCGGGGCGTGCGCCCGTTCCTTTCGGACAAGTACGACCTCACCCGGCACCCGAATTACAGATACACGGCCGACGCCGACCCTAAAAATGTCTTTGACATGGAACGGTACATGAAGAAGCAGCGTGCCGTGGTAAAACCCACGGACACCTTCGATGTGTACGAGATTGAAGCAACAACTTAACCCGAAATCAAAAACATTTTTTAGGAGGATTATTTTATGGAATTTTTCAACAGCGCAGTTGGTGTTTTGCAGACTCTCGTAGTGGCCCTGGGCGCAGGTCTTGGTATCTGGGGCGTTATCAACCTTCTGGAAGGTTACGGCCAGGACAACCCTGCTTCCAAAAGCCAGGGTATGAAACAGTTGATGGCCGGCGGCGGTGTCGCCCTCATCGGCATCACCCTTGTACCTCTGCTCTCCGGCCTGTTCGGTTGATCGTCCGGCGGTGATCGCTTATGGGCGGCATACTCGACAAACTCGATGAATGGCTCCGAGGGTTGCTCATCGAGGGGATCACGGGAAACCTGTCGGGCATGTTCGATACGGTCAATACCAAAGTAGGCGAGATCGCCGGTGAAGTGGGGCAGACGCCGCTGGCATGGAACAGCGGCGTCTTTTCTATGATCCGAAACCTCTCTGAAACGGTGATCGTTCCAATCGCCGGGGTTATCCTGACATTCGTAATGTGTTATGAGCTGATCCAGCTTGTGACAGAGAAAAACAATCTGCATGATATAGATACCTGGATGTTCTTCAAGTGGATTTTCAAGACCTTCTGTGCCGTTCTCATTGTGACGAACACATGGAATATCGTCATGGGTATCTTCGATGTCGGGCAAAGCGTTGTGAACAGCAGCGCAGGCGTCATCATCGGGAATACCTCCATTGATATCAGCAGCGTCATCACGGATATGGAGGCGCAGCTTGAAGCCCTGGGCACGGGAGAACTGTTCGGGCTGTGGTTCCAGTCCCTTTTTGTGGGACTTACCATGAACGCCCTTTCCATCTGTATCATGCTTGTCATCTACGGCCGCATGATCGAGGTGTATTTGACAACTTCCGTTGGACCAATTCCGCTTGCCACTATGACAAACCGGGATTGGAGCCATACAGGACAGAACTACTTGAAATCCCTGTTTGCATTGGCGTTCCAGGCATTTCTAATCATGGTGTGCGTGGGAATCTACTCTGTTTTGGTACAGAGTATCGCCACGGACGGAAACATCTCAGGCGCGATATGGGCCTGCATGGGCTACACGGTCCTGCTGTGCTTCGCCCTGTTCAAGACCGGCAGCCTCTCTAAGAGCCTGTTCGGAGCGCATTAAGGAGGCTTGATAAATTGGCGTATGTAACCATTCCAAAGGATTTGACGAAAGTAAAATCCAAAGTGCTGTTTGGGCTTACCAAACGGCAGCTTATATGTTTCGGAGCGGCGGCACTCATCGGAGTACCGCTTTTCTTTTTGCTCAGACGCACGGCCAGCAACAGCGCCGCCGCGTTCTGCATGATTATCGTCATGCTCCCGTTCTTTCTACTCGCCATGTATGAGCGGCACGGCCAACCCCTGGAAGTGGTAGCCGGACAGGTCATCCGCTGTATGTTCCTGCGGACGAAAGAGCGGCCTTACCAGACAAACAATTTCTACGCAGCCCTGGAGCGGCAGGCCCAGACGGAAAAGGAGGTGAAAGCCATTGTTCAGAAAGCGAAAGCCAGAGCCGCAGGCACGGCAGGCGGCAAAACCAGCGGTAAAGCTCACCGCCGCAGAAAAGCGTGAGATCAGCCGTATTCTGGAAACTGCCAGAGGCGACGGCAAGGTACATTCCGCACAGGACACTTTACCGTTCCGCCAGATGTACCCGGACGGACTGTGCAAGCTGGATGACCACACCTGGTCGAAGTGTATCGAGTTCGAGGATGTGAATTATCAGCTTGCAAAGCCTGACGACCAGACGACGATTTTTGAAGCCCTCTGCGATATGTATAACGCCCATGATGCTTCTATCGGGATGCAGCTCTCCCTTGTGAGCCGCCGCATGAACCGGGAGGATTTTGTAAAGCGTATCGAGATTGCGGCGCAGGGAGATCACTTCGATCATATCCGTGAGCTTTACACACAAATGCTCCGCAAGCAGCTTGAACGGGGCAACAACGGTCTTATCAAGACAAAGTATCTGACCCTCACCATCGAGGCACGGGACAGCAAAACCGCACGGGCACGATTTTCCCGGATCGTCATGGACGCCCTCAACCATTTCAAGGTCATGGGCGCTCTGGCAAAAGAGCTTGGCGGCAAGGAGTGGCTGGAAATGCTCCACGGCATCCTGCACCCGGACGGGGAACGGTTTGCCTTTGAATGGAGCTGGCTTGCCCCTTCCGGTCTGTCGGTCCAGGATTTTATCGCACCTTCTTCCTTCCGCTTCGGTGAAGCAAGGAAGTTCACGATGGCGGATAAATTCTGTGCCGTGTCCTTTCTGCAGATCAGCGCGCCGGAAATGGATGACCGTATGCTCACCGAGCTGCTGGATACGGACAGTGGGCTGCTTGTCAGCCTCCATATCCGCAGTATGGATCAGAACGAGGCGATCAAAACGGTCAAGCGAAAAATCACCGACATTGACAGTATGAAGATCGACGCGCAGAAAAAGGCAGTGCGAGAAGGTTTCGATATGGATATCATCCCAACTGACCTTGCCACCTACGCAGGCGAGGCAAAGAACATTCTCCGTGATCTGCAAAGCAGAAATGAGCGAATGTTCCTGATGACCTTCCTGGTGGTAAATTTTGCAGACAGCAAGCAAAAGCTGGAGAATGATCTTCTCCGTGCGGCAAGCGTGGCGCAGAAATATAACTGTTCCCTGGTACGGCTGGACTTTCAGCAGGAGGACGGCTTCGTGTCGGCTCTGCCCCTGGGTGTCAACCGCATTAAGATACAGCGTGGGCTTACCACTTCGGCGGTGGCTGTATTCGTTCCCTTCACCACACAGGAGATTTTCCACGGCGGCGAAGCCCTCTACTACGGGCTCAATGCCACTTCCGGCAATATGATCCTTGCCGACCGCAAAAAGCTGAAAACGCCCAACGGCATGATCTTAGGCACACCCGGCAGCGGCAAGAGTTTTTCCGCAAAGCGTTCCATCGTGGGTGTATTCCTGAACACAAAGGACGATATCCTGATCTGCGACCCGGAGGCGGAATATTTTCCGCTGGTGAACCGTCTGGAAGGTCAGGTCATCAAAATCTCACCTACCAGCACACAGTATGTGAACCCTATGGATATCAACCTCAATTACAGCGAGGACGATAACCCGCTGGCGCTGAAATCCGACTTTATCCTGTCGTTCTGCGAACTGGCAGCAGGTGGCCGGAACGGTCTGGAGCCGGTGGAAAAGACGGTCATTGACCGTGCCGTGCGGATCGTGTACCGCCCCTATATCGCAGACCCCCGCCCGGAGAATATGCCGCTGCTGGAAGATTTGTATGACGAGATCAAGCGGCAGCCGGAGCCGGAGGCACAGCGGATCGCGGCGGCGCTGGAATTGTATGTGCATGGCAGTTTGAATGTTTTTAACCACCGTACCAATGTGGATATCAACAACCGCATTGTCTGCTTTGATATCAAGGAGCTGGGAAAGCAGCTCAAAAGCCTGGGTATGCTGGTGATCCAGGATCAGGTGTGGAACCGTGTTTCCCAAAACCGGGATCAGGGTAAATCTACCTGGTATTTCGTGGACGAGTTCCACCTTCTGCTGCGCGGTGAGGTTGGTTCCTGGAGTGTGGAGATTTGGAAACGCTTTCGCAAATGGGGCGGTATCCCCACGGGAATTACGCAGAACATCAAGGACCTGCTTTCCTCCCCGGAGATCGAGAATATCTTTGAAAACAGCGATTTTGTGTACCTTCTGAACCAGGCCAGCGGAGACAGGAAAATCCTCTGTGAGCGCCTGAATATCTCCAACCAGCAGGCGGCGCATATCAGCAACGCAGGCCCCGGCGAGGGGCTGATCTTCTTCGGCAACGTGATCCTGCCTTTTGTGGATGACTTCCCGAAGGACAATGAACTTTACAGCATTATGACGACAAAACTTGGTGAAACCGGGAAAGGAGAAAACGAACATGAATGATCCCCGCTATTTGCATACAGAAGAAAAACAGGAAGGTGAAACCTTCTTTGATGTGATGAACCGGCTGATCGCCAGAAGCAAGGCGGTCACGGCAGATATGGAGGCGGTTCTTGCGGAGCTGGAAAGTGAGATCGAACCGTTCCGTGCACCGAAGGACCATGAATAAACTGACCCATGTGAGCCTGTTTTCCGGCATTGGCGGTCTGGACCTGGCGGCGGAGGCTGCCGGGTTTGAAACCGTCTGCCAGTGTGAGTGGGCGGATTTTCCGCACTCCGTCCTCTCCACACGATGGCCGGATGTTCCCAGGTTCCGAGATATTACTACTTTCACGAAGGAGGCGTTTTTTGAAAAAACAGGACTTGAAACAGTTACCGTTATCTCAGGCGGCTTTCCCTGTCAGCCCTTCTCCACCGCCGGAAAACGGAAGGGCTTTGCGGATGAACGCTACCTGTGGCCGGAAATGTGCCGCGTTATTACCGAGCTGCGGCCCCGTTGGGTGCTTGGGGAAAATGTTGCTGGCTTCATCAATATGGGGCTCGACAAAACGATCTTTGACCTGGCAAAAGCGGGATACGCTGTTCTCCCATTCGTATTTCCGGCTTGCGGCGTCGGCGCATGGCATGAGCGCCAGCGAACTTTTATCGTCGCGGCTGATGTTTCCCACACCCCTTGCCTCCGACAACAACACCGCCAGGGACGCGGCAAGCCTGGATGTGTTCCTATCGGACAATGGGATATTCCGCAAGAGGAACCGAAACGGGGCGATCTGGAGCCTCAGCCTGTCGGCGGCGGTATTCTATCTGACCCCGGTGGCGTCGGACGGTTTCCGCTCAACCTTGAAGCCGTCGGCCTTCGATCCGGCGAAGAAGGACGGGAATCTGTCGGCGCAGATCATCTCCCAGGAGCGGCCGGTGTCCGAAACGGCGGCGCTGAATCCGGATTGGGTGGAATGGCTCATGGGCTTCCCGAAAGGATGGACGGACGTATCCTCTGGGCCGCCGAACCGGAAGGAATCCCCCGCATGACCGAGCGCATGGATGACCGGGCGCTGCGGCTGAAAACTTTGGGAAATGCGGTCTGCCCGCCCCAGGCATATCCCATTTTCCGCTATATCGCCATGATTGAGAATGGCACCTGCGGTGACTTCTGCCCCTATGGAAAGGAAGGTGACTGCCTATGAGGGAACTGAAAGCGACCGATAAGATCACGCAGAAAATGACCCGTGACGGCGCGGTATCGGAAAACCTTGCCACGGGCGAGGTGAAACATATCAGCAGCCGAGAGCCGGAAACAGAACTGTCCGCTTCTTCGGAAGAATCCGCTGGCGCTGCGGCTGACCTTGCCCTGCGTGCGGCGGAACACCATGAGAAGAAAAGCGCACGAAAGGCGGAAAAGGCTGACACCCAGGCGGTGCGGGATGGTTCTGCCGCAAGGCAGCGCCCGTCCTCCCGTCTGCAATTCACCGAGGAAGAACGTGCCGATCCCGCACTTGGAAAGTACATCGACCGTTCCGACCGTGCGGCGGACAGGCTGGACGCGGCAAAGGCCGCTATCCCCACAAAGAAAGTTCTCCGTACCGAGCGTGTTTTTGACGAGGCAGCCGGAAAAGGCAAAACGCAGCTTCACTTTGAAGAAGTGGAGAAACGCCCCAATGGACGCCTGCGGCACAATCCGCTTTCTCGGCCGGTCCATGAGATCGTCCATGCTGCCCATGCGAAGGTACATGAGGTGGAACAGGAAAATGTGGGTGTGGAGGCCGGACACAAGGGCGAGGTGCTGACGGAGCGCGGACTTGCCTACGGAAAGGGAAAGGTTCGTGCCGCCGTCCACCATCACCGCACTAAGCCCTGGCGTGACGCGGCGAAGGCGGAACAGGCCTCTTTTAAGGCAAACGCCGAGTACCTTTATCAAAAGGCGCTGCATGATAATCCTGCACTGGCAGCTTCTAACCCGGTATCCCGCTTCCTGCAGAAACAGCGGATCAAGCGGAACTATGCAAAGGAGCTGCGACAGGCAGAGAAAACCACAAAGAACACAGCGGCCACGGCGAAAAGTGCGGTGCAGAAAGCAAAGGACGCCTTCAAGGAAACCTTTCTCTACATCAAACACCATAGCCGGGCGGTGCTGTTGGTGATCGGCATTGGCGCCTATGTTGCTCTGCTGTTTGGCGGGGTATCTTCCTGTTCCATGATGGCAGGCTCCGGTGTGGGCAGTGTATTTACTTCTTCTTATCTCTCCGAGGACGCGGATATGCTGGCTGCGGAGGCGGCCTACTGCGAACTGGAGCAGGACCTTCAATATGAACTGAACCACTATGAGGCTCTGCACCCCGGATATGACGAATACCGTTTTGATCTGGACGAGATCGAACATGACCCTTATGTGCTGATTTCCATTCTCACGGCGTTCCATGAAGGGGTGTTCACCATCGACGAGGTTCAGGCGGAATTGCAAATGCTCTTTGAAAAGCAGTACATCCTGACGCAGACCGTGGAAGTGGAGGTGCGCTATCGGACGGAGACACGGACAGACAGCGAGGGGAATGACTATGACGTGGAAGTACCGTACAACTACTATATCTGCAAGGTGAAGCTGGAAAACTTCAATCTTTCCCATGTGCCGGTCTACATCATGGACGAAGAAACGCTTTCCCTGTATGCGGTCTATATGGCAACGCTGGGAAACCGGGAAGATTTGTTCCCCGGCTCCGGCTATGTAGACAAGTACACCAAACCACCCACCACCTATGATATTCCGCCTTCCGCAATGGAAGATGAAACCTTTGCAGCGCTCATTACCGAGGCGGAGAAGTACATCGGCTATCCCTATGTCTGGGGCGGCAGCAATCCGAACACTTCTTTTGATTGCTCCGGCTTCGTATCCTGGGTGCTGACGCAAAGCGGCGTCTGCAATACGGGCAGGCTGGGAGCCCAGGGGCTCTACAACATTTCCACCCCGGTATCCTCTGCCAACGCAAGACCCGGCGACCTGATCTTTTTCGTCGGCACTTACGATACACCGGGCGTTTCCCATGTGGGTATCTATGTGGGCGGCGGAAAAATGCTGCATTGCGGCGACCCCATCCAGTATGCAGATATCAACACAAGCTACTGGCAATCCCACTTTTACGCTTTCGGGCGACCGCCCTACAACTAAAAAACGATATGGAGGTAATTTGATTTATGGCAACGACACAGAAAATCCGCAATGACATTGCGAAAACCAAAGAAAAGATCGCGGAGCAGCAGAAACGCCTTCGTGCGCTGGAAGCCCAGCTTGCGGAGGAAGAAAATCTGGAAATCGTCCGCATGGTAAAAGCCGTGAAGATGGACAACAAGGAGCTGACCGCTTTCCTGAAAGCCTACGCCAGCGGTATGATCTCCCTGCCGGAAGGTATGCTGCAGGAGGGCGACACCGAGAATGAGGAAACGGAGGGATACGAGGATGAAGCATAACTTTATGACAAAAATGGTATCGGCGCTTTTGGCGGTAGTGCTCAGCACTGCCGCTTTTTCTGTCACCGCCTTTGCCAGCGGCGGCGAGGAAACCACGGAGCCCGTGACTGAACAGGAAACGGCTGGGGATGTTTCTGATCTGCTTTCCGCTCTGGCAGGCAGCCAGGTCACGGTATCCGTTACCGAGGATGGTATCCAGTTCAGTTCCGGTGAAAATGACTCCGGGCAGACCGGCACCGTCACCACGGGCGGCGGCAATCTGAATGTCCGCACGGGTGCGGGAATGGATTATACCGCCTTCACTCAGCTCCCCAACGGAACGACCGTGAAGGTGATCGGCACGGACGGCGACTGGTTGAAGGTCATCCTGCCGGAAAAGGTCGGCTATGTCTATTCCGACTACATGACGGTAAGTGACGGCGAGGCTGGCTCTGGGGAAGGTTCTTTCTCTCTGGATGCGGAAACACTGGAAAATCTGCTGGGTATGCTGGGCGGTGGTTTGAATGGCGGTGCCGCTTTGACTCCGGACGGGAACCTTTCGCTGATTGACTATATTGGCAGCCCGACCGCCAGCGGCAAGCAGTTTATTACAGTGGAAACGAAGAACGGCAATGTGTTCTATCTCATTATCGACCGTGACGATGAGGGCGAGGAAACCGTGCATTTTCTGAACCAGGTGGATGAAGCCGACCTCATGGCGCTTACGGAGGATGGAGAAAAGGCGGAAACACCTATTGTCTGCACCTGTACGGAGAAGTGCCAGGCCGGAGCGGTCAATACCGCTTGCCCGGTCTGCGTAAAAAACCTTAGTGAATGTATTGGCACAGAACAGAAAGCTGCGGAGCCCACCGAGCCGGAGAATCCGGAACCCGAAAAGAAAAGCAATGCCGGGGCGCTCCTGGCGGTGCTGCTGATCCTTGCAGCCGGAGGTGGTGCGGCGGTCTATTTCCTGGTGCTGAAACCGAAGCAGGGAAAGAAAGTTCCCGCTGATCTGGATGATTTCGACCTGGAGGATGAAGAAGAATATCTGACTGAGGACGAGGAAACGGAGGAAAAGAATGAGTAAACTGATTATCGCAGAAAAACCGAGTGTGGCAAAATCTATCGCATCGGCCCTGGGTGCTTCATCCAGGGCCGATGGCTTTTATGAGGGCAGCGGCCTGATCGTGTCCTGGTGTGTGGGGCACCTGGTATCCCCGATGGATGCGGGCGGCTATGACGAGAATTTCAAAAAATGGCGCTATGACGATCTCCCCATTCTGCCGGAGTCGTTCCGCTATGTGCTGGCACCGGGCAAGGAGGACACCTTTGAAAATCTCTGCGCCCTGATGGACCGCTCCGATGTGGATATCATTGTCAATGCCTGTGATGCCGGGCGTGAAGGTGAGCTGATCTTCCGGCTGGTGTATGAAATGGCTGGTTGCCGCAAGCCGGTCCTCCGTCTCTGGATTTCCTCAATGGAGGACAGCGCTATCCGGGAGGGTTTTTCTGACCTGCGCCCCGGCGCCGATTATGAAGCCCTGTATCAATCCGCCCTCTGCCGCCAGAAAGCGGATTGGCTGGTGGGGATCAACGCCACTCGTCTTTTCTCCGTTCTCTATCACCGCACCTTGAATGTGGGCCGTGTTCAGACCCCCACACTGGCAATGCTGGCGGAGCGTGACGCGAAGATCACGCTGTTCCACAAAGAAAAATATCATCTGCTGCGCCTGACGCTGGATGGAGCCGAAGCAGTGTCGGAGAAATTCACCGATCCGGCGAAGGCGGAACAGGCAGCGGCCATGTGCAAGGGTGCGGCCGTCACTTGTACCTCTGTCACGAAAGAGCCGAAGAAGGAACAGCAGCCAAAGCTCTATGATCTTACTACCTTGCAGCGTGAGGCGAACCGCCTGTTTGGATACACGGCGAAGCAAACCTTAGACTACGCCCAGAGCCTCTACGAAAAGAAGCTGCTGACCTATCCCCGCACGGACAGCCGGTATCTGACCTCCGACATGGCAGAAACGGCTTCCTGCGTGATCCACCTGGCGGCAAAGCTGCCGCCCTTTGATGGCTGCACAAACTTCTTCCCGCTGGTGGAGGCCATGATCTCCGACAAGGACGTATCCGACCACCACGCCATTATCCCCACGATGGAGATTGAAAAAACGGATATCAAGGCTCTGCCTCTGAGCGAGCGCAATTTGTTCCTTTTGGTCTGCTGCAAGCTGCTGTGTGCATCGGCGGAGCCGTATATGTATGAGGCGGTCACGGCCACCTTTGACTGCGGCGGCCATTCCTTTACCGCAAAGGGCAAGCGCATCCTCTCCGAAGGCTGGCGGGAGATCGATCGCATTTTCCGTACCTCCCTGAAAGAAAAGCCTGCGGATGGGGACGGCGATACGCTCCCGGACTTCACCGAAGGGCAGACTTTTGACGGTGCGGAGGTTGCTGTTACCGAGCATTTTACCCAGCCGCCGAAGCCCTACACCGAAGATACCCTCCTGTCCGCTATGGAGAATGCGGGCAAGGATGACATTCCCGACGAGGCGGAGCGAAAGGGACTTGGCACGCCTGCGACCAGGGCGGCCATCATCGAAAAGCTGGTGGCGGCCGGATTTGTGGAACGCAAGGGCAAAAACCTGATCCCCACAAAAGCCGGTATCAACCTTGTCACGGTCCTGCCGGAGCCGCTGACCTCTCCCATGCTAACAGCGGAATGGGAACAGAAATTGACGGAGATTGCAAAAGGCAGCACTGACCCGGATACCTTCATGGACGGTATCCGCACGATGATCCAGGAGATCGTGTCCACCTATTCCTGCATTTCCGAGGATGGCAAAAAGCTGTTTGCCCCGGAGAAGGAAGTGATCGGTACCTGCCCCCGCTGCGGTCAGCCGGTTTATGAGGGCAAGAAGAACTTTGCGTGTTCGGATCGGTCCTGCGGTTTCGTACTCTGGAAAAATGACCGCTTCTGGACGAGCCGCAAAAAGGAGTTGACAAAGAAGATGGCAACGGACCTTCTGAAAAAGGGTCGTACCAATGTCAAGGGAATGTGGTCTGAAAAGAAACAGGCCACTTATGACGCTGCGGTGATCCTGGATGACACGGGTGGCAAATACATCAACTTCAAACTGGAATTTCCGAAAAGAAAGGAAGGTGTCAATGGCAGAAAATAAGACTTTGGAACATTTACCCGAAGTGAGGGCGGCGGTGGCTGCCCTCTCCCCGGAGGACCGGAAACTGCTGGCGGCAGTGCAGGCATCGCCTTTCAAGCTGACAGCGCCGGAGCAGTTCAAGGAGTTTGCGGCCAACATCGACTATTTCGTATTTGAGCCCAACATCCACAATCTGAATGATCTGGGCTGGCGGTATCTGGCGCAGCACATGGATATGCTGCTGCCCCCGGAACTTCTGAAAGCAATCGACCCTGTTCCGTTTGGCAAGTACGCCATGCAGGAGGAACAGGGCCATTTTACGGAACACGGATATATTTCTCTTTCCGGCGACGAGTGGGTGCATGAACGCCCTGCGGAGCCGGAGAAAAAGCCCTCCATCCGGGAACGGCTGGAACAGGGCAAGAAGGAATGTGCAGAGAAAAGCAAGGCGCAGCCCCATAAGGAAAAATCTGCGCCGGAGCTGTAAGGAGGTGCTGATATGCCATATTACGATCACGACAAGGATTATCCCTTTGCCGCCTTTATCACCAATCTTGGGAAGTACAATGAGGGCGAGCTTGTGGGCGAGTGGGTGAAGTTTCCCACCACCGCCGAGGAACTGAAAGAAGTGTTTAAGCGGATCGGGATCGGCCAGAAGGATGACTTCGGCCAGCCCTATGAGGAATGGTTCATCACGGACTATGACTGCTATGTGGACGGTCTTTACAGTAAGCTGGGTGAATATGAAAATCTGGACGAGCTGAATTATCTGGCATCGAAGCTGGATGAAATGAGCGAAAGCGAATACGCACAGTTTCAGGCCGGTATGGAAATGGGCGACCATTGCGGCAGCCTGCAGGAGATCATCAACCTCACCGAGAATCTGGATTGCTATGAGGTTTACCCCGATATCCATGACTATGACGATCTGGGCCGCTATTACATCGAAGAACTGGACGTTATGCAGGTGCCAGAGCATTTGCAGAATTACATCGACTATGAGGCCTACGGCCGGGACGTTGCGTTGGAGGAAAACGGCACCTTCACGGATCAGGGCTATGTGCGTGATACGGGTGACAGTTTCCATGAGTATTACGACGGTGAGCGCGGCAGTATCCCCGACGAGTACCGGGTGATGACCTTCCAGGACGATCTTCCCGAAGAAGAAAAATCCGAGTGGGCTATGGATATTGCCTTTGACATGGACGAGTTTTTCCGTCAGAACGATCCGCAGTACGCGGCGGAGCACCCGGAGGCGCACGCCGCAAAGGAAGAAATTTACGAAAGCCTGATGGCCGGGCGCATTTCCGCTCTGGATGAAAAGCTGGCGGCGCTGGGGCAGACGCAGGAGGACTATCTTCCCTCGGAGATCGAAAAATTCAAGGACGCCACGGGCTATGAGGAATTTCTTGATTTTGATCCGGCGGAGGTCAAGGCCGCTTTGGATGACCCGGAGAAGTCCCATGCGGATGAAATGCTGTCCGCTGCGGAGAAGGTTGCCTCGGAAAAGATGACTGTGCTTGTAGTGGAGCCTATGAAGGAACCCTATGTGAAGGAGATTGACCCCGATCTCCATTCCCTGCAGGCGGAGGTCGGCGGAGACATTGGCGCAACTTATCCCTATTCTGACCCGGTGGCGCTGGTTTGCAATGATGAAGGAAAGCTCATAGGGCTTGATCTGAACCGTGGGCTGCGGGATGAAAATGGAGAAATTTATGATATCGTAGCAGGGACTTTCCTGGTGGTTGGACTTGGTGAGGAAGATTTTGCGTCCCTGTCCCCGGAACTGATTCAGAAATACACGGAACAGTTCAAAACGCCGGAACGATTTATGCAGATCAATGGCAATATCGTTGTTCTCCCTGTCCCGGCAGAGAAGCAAGACCTCGCTTATCTGCCAGACCGTTTTGAAACTGGCGAACGTGTGCAGACACCGAGGGGCAGCTTTCAGGTAACGGCTATGAGCCGGGAGCAGATGGAGGCAGCCGGTTATGGCGTCCACCATATTTCCGATGATGGAAAGTATCTTATCATGGGAAACGGTACACGGGCCTTTGCCGTGGCAGCGGAGCAGCCGGAAAAGGACAATCCTCTCCGCACCGCTGAAATGACGCTGGAGGATGACTACGGCATGATCGACGGTGTTATCAACAACGGCAGACGCGGCGAAGCATTGGAAAAAGCCCAGGAGTATGCAGAGCGGACGACGCTGGAGAAGTCTTCCATCCGTGAGCGGTTGGAGGACGCAAAACGGGAGTGTGCAGAGCATAAGTCCCCGGAGGGCAAGAAGCCCGGCCGTGATATGCCGGAGCATGACTGCCTATGAGCCGAAGCAAGAAATGGCGGCTGGAATGGGCGTTCTTCCTGGGCGAGAACGGCAGGCGGCAGTATAACCATATCTGCAAAAAATGTGTTCACGGTTGCAAACAGAGTTTCCGGGTATGTCTGGTCGCTTGTCCGCATTACAGTTCCAAACGGTCTAAAATCTGTGAAGATAGGGGTGGAAAAACAGCAAAATAATTTCCTGTATCCGTATTTTCAAAGGGAGCCTTTATGATTTTTCATATGTCGGGCTGTTTGCTGGCACATGAAGAAAAAGGCTTGATTTCAAACACTTTCTGTCACGCAAAACGGGAGTACAGCTTTTCGGTTCGTCCGATCGGCTGTACTCCCGCTTTTTTATTTATATAGTATAACTTACACCATTGGTGATGATTTCTGGTATAAGATGAGAATACCACACATTACCAAGTCCGTACGAACTATTGATCGTACATTTTTTGCCGTCAACCACTATTTCTCTATCCCATGTATATTCTCCTGAATATACGCCAAGGAGAACAAATTGTTTCGTTTGGCTCATTTTTAGTGTTCCATCTATCATAGCGGTATTTGTAGGTTTACTAATGACTAATCCACCAGAGGAACCAGGGAACAGTTGTGCATCAATTTGAAATATTGGTAATCCATTAAAATAACACCCCCACGCCGAAGCTACAATACCAGATTTAACAATGGGGAATTTATTAGTGACATCGTAAAATCCCTTTGGATAGCTTGCAACAATGATATCGCTTGTGACTTCTATAGGAATAGGTTGATTTTCTGGTAAAACAATATTGGAGAGGGCTGTAGGCAACATTATTTTGGGTGGGTTATCACCATCTATGGTGCTAATTATTTTCTTTACATAGGAAGTAATATCAATTAAAGCAACATCAACATTGCTTTGCCTATGGAGTTTCAAATTAGAGATAAGTTCATCTTTCGATAGAGTAATTGGCCACCAGTCAACGCCCTTATCGTTGATTTTACGAAAGCCAAATGTAAATTCATCGGGTATGTGTTCCACCCCATCAATTTCCGGGAGTACAACATGCCGATTTGTCACAAGCCAGTGCCTCTCTAATTTATACCATTGAGGCCCCGTTTTTCCTGGCTCAGCAGGACTTTGCTCATTGTAGAAAAATGCAGACCCCTGAAAAGAATACTGTAATTCTCCCTTTATTACTATAGTCTTTGTAATGGTTGTCATCGAGATTAAGTCATTATCGAAACTTCTTACTTCACTCATATTTGACACCTCCCATTTTATTTCATAAAATTCCTACAATGTAATTATACAATAGTTTGTTTATAAATCAACAGCGCCCCAATGCCTTGCTTTTAATAGAAGTCATACGGTAATCAGCCGGTACACCGTCAGTGGCACATACCACACCGCCACGATCAGACGCCATGCCAGGACGAAACCACCAATCACGCCGCCGATAATGAAGTTCAACGCAAACAGGGCGATCCCTCCACCCAGGGAGCCGCCGCCCGGCACGATCCAGAGGCACATCCGATAGAGGCCAAACGGCAGCCCGCAGAGTATCCAGAGCCATACATGGTCAAGCTCTCCGTTCTTCATGCAGGCGGATTTGAAGATACAATACAGAATCAGTGCCACGGTCACGGGTAGTACACTTTTGAAGAATAATGCTTTGATTGCTTCGCTTCTTGTCATCGGTAAAACCTCCCTCCGCAGTTCCATTATACAGGATGCCGGGAGCTGTGCCCAGCGTCTTTCAGAGAAAATTATTCAAGTTCATATCGCCGCTGTTGTTCCTGTTCCTTTGGAACGGTCAGCAGTGCATCCACATTTTGCTTGACGGTCTCGTATTCCTGGGCTTCGGTTCTTGCGGTTTTGTACTCCGCAAGAAGGCGTTCCTTTTCTGCGCTGAGATTGGCAAGCTCCGTTTTCATGCTTTCTGTTGTCGGCAGCGGTACAGCCCCCAGCCGTTTCAATTCTCTGGCGGCTGCCTCGAAAAGAATGATCTCGCTCTCATGCCCCCGCAGGAACTCTTCCTTATTGCCGGATTTGCGGTATCGGTCATAAAGCGGCTTTAGCTGACGGTAAGTTCCGGCGTGCTTCATCACAAGGGCAAGTTCGGCACTTCTGCTTTCTATCCGCTTGATCTCTGCATGAGAGGTATCTCTCCGTGCGGATAATGCGGTCAGTTTGCTTTCCAGTTCTCCATAGTTGCTTATCCCGTGCTCGGTCAGGAAATTCATGGTCTTGGCGGCCTGTTTCAGATTGTTCAGCTTCGCCCAATGGGTGAAGCCTGCGCTCTGCTGTGCCTTGATGTTATTCTGGATATCAATGAGCAGGCTGATCTTTCTGTTCTGCGGTTTCGGCTGGTGGGAAGGTCTGGAGCGTCCGGCAATCCGGGCAGCAAGGGCTTCTTCGGTGTAGTCCACACCCAGGGTTTTCAGACGGGTGAATCGTTCCTGATCCGGCGCTCTGGCGGAGATATATTTGCCCTGCTTGATCTCATAGCCTTCTCTCTGCAGGCGACGAAGCAGTTCTTCTAAATCGGAACAGGCTGGCAGGAGTCGGTCGATTGCCGCTTTCAGCTTTGCCTTATAGCTGGTGCCGTTCTGCGTAGCCTGATGTTCAATATAACTCTTGCCCTTGTCCTGTCTTGGGATGATGACGGACAGACCGTGTTCTTTGCAGAGCCGGTCGGAGGCGCGGCGTATTTCATGGTAGCTTCGTTTGTTGGAGTGGTAATGCCTGTGATCCGCAAAGCTGACCGCATTGAAAATCAGATGATTATGAACATGATCCTTGTCTATGTGGGTAGTCAGAACGAACTCATACTTACCGCCCAATATTTCCTTTGCGAGCTGCATACCGATCTCATGGGCTTTTTCCGGCGAGACCTCACCGGGCTCAAAGGCTTGTATCAGGTGGCGGCCCAGGTTCGATCCCTTGTCGATGGAGTGGCGGCGAGTCCAGGCAAATTCAATGTCCGCTGTCTCGGCGGTGCAGCCATAGGAGGATACCAGCACCTTCCCATCCGTCTTTTCGGGATTGCAGATATAGTCGATGGCCGCCTTTAGCGTTGATTTGATAGGATGCGTCTTTGTAACTGCCATATCTCATCCAGCCTTTCCCGTATCTCGTCCATGTCGACCTGATACGCAGGGCCTCCGGCGTTGATCCGCTTGGCGATCTGGTTGATGTTCCGACCAATGGCGGAAAGTTCTTTGGTAAATGCCTTGATATCTGCGGTGTCCGTATAGATGATATACCCGTCAATCGCCATCTTTCGGAGGTAGGCGCCATATCTGCGTGTCGGTAACTGGCTCATTTTCTCGTCTATAAGCCGTTTTTCGTCCTCCGTGACATAGAATTTCATTTGGATATTCCGTTTTCGATTTGCCATGCGCCGCCTCCGTTCTTTATAAGGGTTTGGGACTATCCCAACAAGCAATTTTGAATTTTCGGGCAAGGGACCTGAAAATTCAAAAATTCGCAAGCGGGTACTCGCTTGCTGTGCTTGCTATCGTTTCTTTTCCCTACTTATAAAGCGTTACAGACACCCCAAAATACCCGCAAAAGAGTAGAAAAAGACGAAAAAAATAGAAGCCACTTTACATCTTCTGTAAAGTGGCCTCTATTCATCCAGTTTGATTGCTCCGTCAATGGTTGCCTCAATGATCGGCAGATATTTTTCCGGGCAGAGCTGTAATTTGTGGTTGACCCTCTGGCGCTGTTCCGTGTTCTCTGCGGCCAGGGAGGGGTTGAAGTACCGCTCGACCGGCAGCTTGCAAATCCGTATGAGCTGTAATACCACGGGAACGCTGGGAACCGTCTGCTCCAATTCGATATTGGCAAGATAGCGAGGATCAATGCTGACCTTTTCTGCCAATGCCCTGCGGGAGATATTCAGAGCTTCCCTTGCGGCCTTCACATCGGAGCCGAAGGTTTCAAACCCAGGACAATCTTCAATTTTAGCCATATATCATCACCTTCTTACATTCTATATTTCATGGTTTATCTTGGGAATGATGATATATGCGTATAAGCAACATTTTATAGTTCACCTTTTGGCCTTGCCTTGTCTATTAGGCTGCCCTATAATAATAGTGACCATCTTTTTTTGAAAGAAACTGCCCGCTGTAACATTTCGCGGACATTTGCCTGTTATACTATCTGCAAAAAGCAAAGGAAGTGAGGATATGAAGCAGATTTTAATTGTCGAGGACGACAGTTTTTTGAATAAGATGTTGGCCTATAACCTGACCGCAGACGGCTACGGCGTGACTTCTGCCCTAAATGCCAGAACCGCAGCCGAAGCTATCCGCCAGCGGGAATTTGATTTAGTGCTGCTGGACATCAACCTACCGGACGGCAACGGTTTTGAGCTGTGCAAGCTGATAAAGCCCCAGCACCCGGACGCCATTGTAATTTTCCTGACCGCCAACGATCAGGAGAGCGACCAGATACGGGGCTATGAGGTGGGTGCGGTGGACTACATCACGAAGCCCTTTGTGATCGGGGCCTTGCAGCGGAAAATTAAAGCCATGTTCGCCATGCTGGAACACCACAAACCGGCCAAGGATATTTACGATGATGGGCGGCTGTTTCTGGACTTTTCGGAGCAGACAGCTTCCTTAAACGGCAAGCCTCTGACCCTATCCCCGATGGAGTACAAAATGCTGAACCTGTTTCGCAAAAATCCCCGGCAAGTGCTGACCCGTGGGCAGCTTTTGGAAAAGCTGTGGGATATAGACGAGAAGTTTGTGGACGAACACACCCTGACAACCTCCATCAGCCGGATTCGCAGCAAGATCGAATCTGACGGCGGCGAACCCTATATCAAGACCGTTTACGGCATGGGCTATCAATGGACGGGAGGCGAGGCAAAATGAAGTTTCAAAACCTCTCGGTAAAGCGGCTGTTTGGCCGGGTGGCAATAGGGCTTGTTCTCTCCATGTCCGGGATTACCATAGCCCTGTTTTTTGTGACGAAACAGACGGCGGTGCTGCTGACGGGCGGGGCACTGCTGCTGTGCGCTCTTGTGGGGATTTTTGTACTGACGCAGGCGTTTGGAAAGCGGCTGTCGCAGTTTACTGCTGACCTGTGCCAGACTTTAGACCACATGATCGCCGGGAATGAAGCGCCCCAGCGGCCAGAGGACAGCGAAACCCAGCTTGCCAGAATCGGACACCGGCTGGCAAGGCTTTACCAGATCATGCAGGAGAACCGCCGCCGGGTGGACGAGGAACGGCAGGAGTTGCAGACCCTTGTATCGGATATTTCCCATCAGGTGAAAACGCCGGTAAGCAATCTGAAAATGGCGACGGACACCCTGCTGGAAAAGCCTATGACCGAGGCAGAACGCACCGACTTTATCCGTGGAATCCGCAGCCAGACGGATAAGCTGGACTTTCTTTTTCAAGCCCTTGTGAAAACCTCCCGTCTGGAAACAGGCGTGATCCAGTTGGATAAGAAACCGGGCCGCCTATTTGATACCGTGGCGCAGGCCATGAGTGGAATCGTATATGCAGCGGAGAAAAAGGAAATCGCCGTGTCCGTGGACTGCCCGGAGGATTTAACGGTTTCCCATGACAGCAAGTGGACATCCGAAGCCCTCTTTAACCTGCTGGACAATGCGGTGAAGTACACCCCGGCAGGCGGGGAAATCGCTGTGTCGGTGGTGCTGTGGGAAATGTATGTGGAGATCAAAGTGACCGACACCGGCAAGGGCATTTCCGAAAGCAATCAGGCCGCCATCTTCCGGCGCTTTTATCGTGAGGAAGAAGTACACGAACAGCAGGGCGTGGGCATTGGCCTGTATCTGGCCCGCGAGATCGTAACGCGGCAGGGCGGCTATATCAAAGTGGTTTCGGAGCCGGACAAGGGTTCGGAATTTTCCATTATGCTGCCGACAAAATAGAACGCGGCGGACGGCCATTTCCGGCTGCCCGCCGTAAATTTTTTTGAAATGTCCGAGCGTTGTAACATTTCACCCCGATTTTCAATGAAATTTTTTGGCCGCTGTAACATTTCGCGGACATTTGGGTTTTACAATGACCTTATCAACAGGCAGAAAGCCTTGAAAGGAGTTTTGAGTATGAGCGTTTTGCAGACGATTGATCTGAAAAAGTATTACGGCACAGAGCCGAATATCACCCGCGCCCTTGACGGTGTGAACTTCTCCGTAGAGGACGGCGAGTTTGTGGCTGTTGTGGGAACATCTGGCAGCGGCAAATCCACCTTACTTCACATGATGGGAGGGCTGGACACACCTACTTCCGGCAATGTGATTGTCCGGGGCAAAGAACTGTCGAAAATGAACGATGAACAGCTTACCATCTTCCGCCGCCGTAATATCGGCTTTATCTTCCAGAACTATAACCTTGTTCCGATTCTGAATGTGTATGAGAACATCGTCCTGCCGGTGGAGCTGGACGGGGACACGGTAGATAAAAAGTTTTTGAATGAGATTGTTCATCTGCTGGGACTGGAAGATAAACTGAAAAATATGCCAAATAATCTTTCCGGCGGCCAGCAGCAGCGTGTGGCGATTGCCCGCGCCCTGATTACCAAACCGGCTATCGTGTTGGCCGACGAGCCGACCGGCAACCTTGACAGCAAGACCAGTGCCGAGGTGCTGGGGCTTATTAAGCGTACCAGTGCGGAGTTCCGGCAAACCGTTGTAATGATTACCCACAACAACGACATTGCCCGCCTTGCAGATCGGATTATCCGCATTGAGGACGGCAAGATTGTGGAATAAGGAGGTGGCAGACTATGACATGGCCTTTTGAGAATGATACAAGTGCCATTGTAAAAAAATTGGCAGGTAGGAGTATGCAAGCAGATAAGAGAAACAAGGCATTTCTGCTTTTGACAATCGCCATCTCTGTCTGTATGGTTTTTTCGATTCTTCTAATATCAACAGGTACACAAGAGAAATTCAAGAACACACAGAGGAATAAAGCGCAGATTGGCATTTTGGGAGTTACGGACGAACAAACGGCTCAACTGCGTCAAAACGAAAATATAACATGGGTTGGCGAATATTCCGCTTTAGGTGTGTTTTATGTTGAAAATAAAACAATCACTGTTGCTTATGGAAATGAAGATTATTTTTTACATCAGGAAGAAAAAACTTTTCAGGGAAGTGTGCCGCAGAAAGCGGATGAGATTATGCTCCCCCAGAACTACCTTGATTTTTTAGGAAAATCCTATCAGGCTGGAGATACAATTTCTATTGACCTGACTGGAACAGGACAGGAAGCAGAATATACACTTTCAGGTGTTTTGAATAATACGAAAGAAAGCAACGGATATTTTATTTATGTTAGTAAAGAGCTTGCCCGAGATTTGGCAAAAGATTCTTTTCAGGTTACAGCATATACGCGGTTGAATACAGACGCTATAAGCTCCACGGCTATTCTTGATTTTGCCGGTAAAGCAATACAAAATACAGGCATTGTCGAGGAACAGGTAATGCTTACAGATTATTCTGCTGTTATGTCGGGTGTGATAACATCAGGTATTCCGATTCCAGTACCACTACTGGCGGCGTTGACGGCTATTTTGGCGGCAACGATTGTCTATGGTGTTTTTTACACAAAGATTGTAAAAAATGTTCAGATGTTTGGGCAACTGCGGACAGTTGGCATGACAAAAAGACAGATTAAACGGATGGCAAGTAAAGAGGGACGTTTATATGCCTTAGCTGGCATTCCTTTGGGGCTTGTCATTGGTGTACTGATTGGATTTATTGGCTGTCCTGATGGATTCCGGCTAAAAACAACAGTTATTTATGCTGTATTGATTGCCGCAGTAGCCTTTGTAATAGTGAATATTGCCATTTTTAAGCCTGTCCGAGTAGCAATGAATACTTCCCCGGTAGAGGGTGCTAAATACCTTGCGTATGCTGGAAAGGCAAAAAGCAGCTCAAAACTGCATCGGAAACTTACGCCGTTTAATCTGGCGAAAATAAATATACAAAGAAACAAACAAAAGGCAGTCCTAACGCTTTTAATGCTTGGAGTAAGCGGGGCTCTTTTATTGGTTACTTCTACGGTTGCTGGTTCTATTGATCCGGCAAAACAGGCAAGTTTCAAATATTATCCTGCCGGTAACATTCTTATACAAATAAGAAACACAGTGGGCAGCTCTTTCGATAACGAAGCGGAGCCATACGGAAGCACAAAATTGCAACTGGAAGAAAATCCACTTGAAGATCAGGCATTGATGCAGGAATTAGAAAAGGTAGATGGGATAGAAAAAATTACCGCATTTGACAGCGTTTATATGACAGCTACTTTTTCGGGCGGAAGTGGTTCTATCACGAGCATTTCAAGTTTCTTTCCAACCTTAAATCGGGAACAGACAGAAGAAAAGCAGGCGGTGTTATCCTCCGGAACAGCAGATTACGACGATATGGTTGAGAAAAATGGAATATTGGTTGCAGAAGATATAGCACAAGTTGGCGATACTTTGAAGATTGAGGGCAGAGCTTTTGATGGTAGAACCTTTGATGTGGAAGCCGTTGTTGTAGGCACATACAATAGGTCTGATTTAATGGAGGATAGCCCGGTTGTTCCCGGAAGTCCCTACTTCATTATGACTTATGACACAGCAAAGAAACTGACAGGGATAACGGAACAGACGGGGATTCTGTCAGTTAAAAATTCAGAGGGACGTTTTGATGAAGTTTTGGCCGCAGTTCAGAAGATTGCGGATAAAAATGGAAAAATAGAAGTAAATACGATTGAACAAACGATTAAAAATATTCAGTATCGATACAGTGCATCTATAAATGCTCTGTATATGACTTCTGCTATTCTGTTCGTCTTTGGAAGTATCAGCCTTATGAATATGCTTATGGTTGATTTTCAGAATAGAAAGCGTGAATTCGGTTTGCTTGAAGCCGTTGGAACAACACGGCAACAGTTGAAAGCAATGCTAGATAGGGAGATGGGAATTTACCTCGGAGGTTCATTGGTAATAGCTCTTGTATTTGGAAGCATTTTAAGTGTAATTGTTTGTAGACGATTGGATGCGGTGAACCACTGCATTACGTTGGTATTGCCGTGGCTGTTTCTACTGGCATTAGTCGTTGTTTTAGCAGTTATATATTTGATATTCACTGCATACGCAAAATCCGAGTTGAAGAAAACAAGCATCTTGTCTGCCATAAGGGAGGAATGATCTTTTGGTATTGGCGGGGGTGCTACCTCGCTTTTTTACCGTTCCTCAAGGAAATTCTTGAAATGTCCGAGCTTTGTAACAATTCAGCCTGTTTTTCTGTCGAAATCAAAGGCACCTCGGACATTTGTGTAACATTTGTGTTTTACACTTGCATTAAATAAATATTTCACTCCCAACCACATCTGCCCAGCGGCAGAAAAGAAAAAAGCCGCTGCTGGGCAGACCCATTTTCACGCTTAATTTATATTCACTGGTGGCGGTTTTGAGAAATCAAGGCCGCTGCTT